>WNFV01000232.1_pt1 | contig 70083 bp, 68 predicted proteins | sample 5400101 | NCBI WGS metagenome assembly WNFV01 (sample SAMN13153361, study PRJNA577476) | soil metagenome | isolation source: 115 cm soil or saprolite under grassland replicate 1 | place: USA:California | collected 2016-06-15
ACTTCGAGGGACGTACGGCGCTGCTGTCGCCGTTCGACCGGCTCGTCTACGACCGGCGCCGCGCGCAGGAGCTGTTCGAGTTCGAGTACACCCTCGAGATGTACAAACCCGCGGCCAAGCGCCGCTGGGGCTACTACGCACTCCCGGTGCTCCACGACGACCGCCTGATCGGAAAGGTCGACGCCACCGCAGACCGCAAGGCCTCCGTTTTGCGGGTGCACGCGATCCACGAGGACGTGAGGTTCACCCGCACCATGACCAAGGCCGTGCAGGCCGAACTGGCGGACCTGGCCTCGTGGCTCGGGCTGCGTGCGGCAGAGCCCCTAGCAACGCCTAGTCGATAGAGGTCGAGCCGGCCGTGAGGAGTTCCCTTCCTGCCGCCGTCAGCAGCACGCGCCCGCGGTCGATGCGAACGAGATCGTCAGCCAGTGCGTCTTCCCACACAGCCAGTCGCGGGCACGAGGTCTTCCATACCTCGATCGTCTCGGCATAGCTTCGCGGCTGCTCCGCAATCCACACGAGCATCTGAACGGTGGGGGCGGTCACGGTAGGCAAAGGTTCATCCTCGAGGTGGCGTCTGCCGTTCCAACTCTAGTCTCCGGGAGACTGCTTGGACCCACGGGACGCGCGAGCCGCGTAGGCTTGAGCGGATGTCCCGAGCCATCGAGGACCGCAACCGCCGCATGTTGCGCAGTCGCGATGCGATGGACCGCGCGTTCGCGCAGCCGCTCGACGTCCCAGCCCTCGCGCGTGTCGCCCACGCCTCGCCCGCGCACTTCAGCCGACAGTTCCGCGCGACGTTCGGCGAGACGCCGCACCGCTACCTGCAGCGCCGCCGTGTGGAACGTGCGATGGAGCTGCTGCGCGAGACCGAACGTCCCGTGACTGACATCTGCTTCGACGTCGGATTCAATAGCCCGGGCACTTTCAGTCGTACGTTCCGGGAGATCGTGGGCGAGCCGCCCGTCGGGATATCGCGCGCGTTTCGCCGGCGACGGCGCCGCCCTGCGCGTGCCGGCCTGCTGGGCAATGGCATGGATGCGCCCCGCAGGGTAGAGAGCAGATTCGGATAAGCAGCGCCGGACATCGCCGTCTAACGTGGCGGCCATGCGAATCAGCCACTCTTTCATCCATGTTCTCGACCAGGACGAGGCACTCGACTTCTACGTCGGCAAGCTCGGAATGGTCGTACACACCGATGCCGACCTCGGCGTCATGCGCTTCTTGACGGTGAACTTCCCCGACCAGCCCGACGTCGAGCTTGTCCTGATGGTCCCCGGACCGCCTGCCCACGACGATGCGACCGCCGCGCAGATCCGTGAGCTCGTGGCGAAGGGTGCCGGAGGCGGGATGATCCTCCAGACCGACGACTGCCTCGGCGCCTACGAGAGCCTGCAGGCGGCGGGGGTCGAGTTCACGCAGGAGCCGACGGAGCGGTTCTACGGGACAGACTGCGCGCTGCGCGATCCCTTCGGAAACCCCATCCGCCTCACCCAGCCCCCGGACGGCCCGATCGTCGTGCCGCCGGCCGAGGAGCTCCAGACGCAATCCTGACTAACAGAGCCTGTCCCTGATCCCCGCCAGACCGCGTTCGAGGTGGGCCGGGCGGTTCGTGAACAAGCCGTAGTGTGCCTCGTACCACGGTGCAAGGCGGTGGTAGAACCGGGCCCGGCGGCGGAGGTCGGGATCGACGTCCCAATCCGCGAACGGGCCGTTGAGCAGCCAGGCGTAGTCGAGCGCGGGATCGCCCAGACGCATGTCACCCCAGTCGATCACGCCGGCAAGGCGGCCGTCGCGCACGAGGAGATGCTCGGGACCGAGGTCGGCGTGGAGGAGCGCCGGCTTGAAGTCCACGAGGATCTCCGTGTCGCCGAAGAGTCTCTTCGCCTGTGCGTGCCGGTCTCTCTCGAGTAGGGGAAGCACGAGCCGTTCGAACTCCGCGCACTGGTCGCGGTAGGCCTCGACCCAGTCAGGACGCTCCACAGGAAGCCCGGACGCGTCGAGCGCATGGAGCGCCTCGAGGAACGCGCGGACGCCGTCGGCATCCTCGTCGACGAGCGGCTCGCCGCGGATCAAGCGGTAGCCGACGAAGAGCGGGTTGCGGGAGATGAGCTCGAACGAGGGTACGTCCACCGGGAGCGCGGGAGCGAGCGCCGGCAGCAGCGCGATCTCGAGTTCGAGCGCCTCCTCGACGGCGGGGCGCCGCGGAAAGCGGAACACCCAGTCGTCGTCGACGATCGCTACCTCAAAGTCGTATCCGTCGTCGATCTCGAGGATCGTCCCCGGGCTGCGCCCAAGCGCGTCCGCTATCAGCCGGTGGCGGTCGGTAGTCACGCGCCCGTGGTGGCTGTCGCTGCGATGCAGCGCGCGAGGAGGCCCGGCAGGTCCGGCCCGAACCGGGGTCGCTCCTTCTCCGGGATCGCGTCGAGCACGCGCAGCTCCTTGAACACGTGCGCGAACGCACCGAGGCGCAGGGCGAGTTCGAACGTCGCACGCAGCTCGATCGGCCGGCCCCACGGCTCGAGGTAGACGTCGCGCAGGCTCGCGTACCACGCGCTGTCGCGTGCGCCCACCTCGTCGAGGTGCAGGAACGTGACGAACAGCGTCACGAATGGGTGCGAAACGCAGGAGTCTCCCCAGTCGAGGATCCGCGGCGTGCCGCCACGCGGATAGACGTTCGCGCCGTGCAGATCGTCGTGCTGGATCGTCTCCGGGATGCCTTGCGCCGCCAGCTCGTCAGATAGCTCGGCGAAGCGCGGCGCGAACGCCCGTAGCCGCGCCAGATCGCCTCTGCGGAGCGGGAGCTCGCGCGCGAGCATCGTCTCGTAGAGCGCCGGAAAGGTAGCGATGCGGCGATCCGGGACGCCGCCGTCGAGATGCTCAGCAGCATGAGCCGCCTCGCCGTGCTGGAGCTCGGCGTAGCGCGGCAGGACCGACATCCACGGCTCGGGGCCGCCGTCGAAGCCGAGCGGCTCCCCGGCGTCGCCGAGCAGCAGCCAGGCATGCTCGTCGTCGTACCCGAGCACATCGGGTACGCGGTCGGACCACCGTCCTGCGAGTGCAGCCGTCAGGCCCGGCTCGAACGCCTGTGCAGGCGCGCACACCTTGAACCAGGCGACACCCCCGGCGACCGGTAACCGCCGCACGGTCCCCCACGGCCGCTCGTGAACGAGCTCCATCCCGCCCACGGGCTCGACGTGCGCGCGGACCCACGCCTCGGCCTCTTCCTCGTGGAACAAGTCGCTAAGAATGCCTGCCTCGCGAGGGACGGTTATGTGGCGTGCTCGTCGAATTGCGGCAGGTCGTCGGTGATCTCGAACCAGGCTGCCTTGGAGCCGACGAATATGTGGTGCGTCGGACGGATGGTCGGAGTGTCTACCAACGACCCCATGGAGACGTGCACCCAGGCGCCGTCCCGCACCACAGAGAACAGGAAGGATCCGCACGCCCCGCACCGCGTGTCGTTGAGGTCGTCCTCTCCGAAGACGGCGAGGTCGTCCAGGCCCTCCGTGATCGTGAGCTTTTCCCGCTCGATACCAGCGAACGCCTTGAAGGCCGAGCCCGTCGCCGCCCGGCATCCGGAGCAGTGACAGTTCGCCGCGTACACGAATGCATCTGAGACCTCGTAGCGAACCGCCCCGCACCGACACATGCCCGCGAGCAGGCGCTTGTCGGACGGCGTCATGGCTCCTTCTTCGGCAATAGCTCCGTCACGGGAAACGCCTCCTTCGTCGAAGAACTCTTGCGCGTAGGACCGGCAGAACGCTCTCGGGGCGCTTACGTGTCGTGTTCCACTACTCCGATCTCGACGAGACCGGACTCGTACGCGAAGATGACCGCTTGTACGCGGTCGCGGAGGTCCAGTTTCTGGAGGATGCGGGCGACGTGGGTCTTCACGGTTCCGTCGCTCACGACGAGCTCCGCGGCGATCTCGGCGTTCGACAGGCCGCGCGCGAGCCCCAGGAGCACTTCAAGCTCACGGGCGGTCAGCCTTTCGAGCTTTCCCGCGAGATCGTCCGGCCGGCGCGGCTTCCGCCGAAATTCCTCGATCACGGAACGTGTGATTGACGGGTCGAGGAGCGCGTCGCCGCGTGCGACGATGCGCACCCCGGCGAGCAGTTCCTCTGCGGGCGAGTCCTTGAGCAGGAAGCCGCTCGCGCCGGCTCGAAGCGCTTCGTAGACGTAGTCGGTGAGACCGAAGGTCGTGAGGATGAGAACTCGGCTGGGCGACTTCGCATCCCCGATCCGTCTCGTTGCTTCGAGGCCGTCAACGCCTGGCATGCGAATGTCCATCAGCACGACGTCCGGCCGCAGCCGCTGCACGGCCTCGACGGCTTCGAGTCCGTCTCCCGCTTCCGCGACGACCTCGATCTCGGGGTCGACCTCGAGCAGCTTGCGAAAGCCGGCGCGGACGAGCGCCTGGTCGTCGGCGATGATGACGCGCACGCTCAGGTCGGCACCGTCCCAAGCGGCAACCGCGCCTTCACGCTGAAACCGCCCTCGCTGCGACGGCCCGCCTCGAGCGTGCCGCCGTGGAGCTCGACTCGCTCGCGCATGCCGGCCAGCCCGTAGCCGGCCGCGTTCCCGTTGACCGAGCTGCACCCATCGTCGGTGACCTCGACCTCGACGGTCCGGCGGCCGTAGCGAACGACCACGGACGCCCGTGCCGGCCCCGCATGCTTGACCACGTTCGTGAGCGCCTCCTGGACGATCCGATAGGCGGACACGTCGACCCCCGGCGGTAGATCGTTCTGCTCGCCTTCGACACGCAGTTCGACCGGCACGCCGGCGTCGCGCACCGTCTGCACGAGTACGTCCACCTGGGCGAGGCTCGGACGCGGCGCCAGCGACAACCCTTCGCCCTCCTTGCGCAGTATGCCGAGGAGCCGGCTCATCTCTGCGAGCGCCTCCCTGCCGGTGCGCTCGATCGCGAGCAGCGCCTCGCGTGTCGCCGGGCGCTCTTCGCCGAGAGCGAGGCGTTCGGCGCCGGCCTGGACGACCATCACGCTGACGCTGTGCCCGACGACGTCGTGCATTTCGCGCGCGATTCTCACCCGCTCCTCAGCGGCGGCCACGCGCGCGTTCGCGTCTCGCTCTCGCTCCAGCACGTGCGCCCGCTCTGCAAACGCCTGCGCATAGAGCTGGCGCTTCTGCACGAGCCGGCCGGCGACCCAGGCCCCACCGAACATCACGATGGGCAGAAGGAAATCGTCGACGCCGAGCCAGACCAGGCCCGCAGCCAGGCTGAGGCCGCCACCGGCGAACGACACCCAACGCGCCCCGTGCGCCGCGACCGAGTAGACCGCGATGAGGGCCGGGATCAGCTCCACGTCGGGCGTCGGTGTCGGGTCGAGGATCAGCGACTGCGCCGCGAATGCCCCCATCACGAGCACGACCACAACAAGCGGAGCGCCGCGCCGCCAGGCGAGAGGAACCGTCATCGACACTGCCAACGGGACGTAGACCCAGTTCGAGCCGGTCAGATAGCCGCCGGAGGTGAAGACCTCAGACAACACAAACGCGGCGAGGACGAACGCCAGCGAGGCATCGCTCGCAAACGGGTGGCCTCGGAGCATCTGAACAACCGCACGAATCCGAGGCATATCGCGGAACCTAACTCAGCCCAGCCCGATCCACATCCACCGTGCGGCAGATTCGAGTAGCCGAGAGGTCCTCCCGGCGATAGAGACGAAGATCGGCACCGCGGCAGACGACGCAGGACAAGCCACCTCCTAAGGTCGAAGGCAAGCGACCAGGGAGGAAGGCATGACCCATCGGGTGCTCGTAGCCGCGACCGCCGCCGCCGTTCTCGCCGGGATCGTCGCCGGCTGTGGCAGCGGAGGGGCGACGTTGAGGATGCAAACGCTGAGCTTCGCCGAGAGGCAGAACGACGACTCGTTCTCCTTCGCCGACAACCCGCCGAAGTCGTCACCAGCGAGCCGCGACGACCCGAAGCTCTCGAACGGCGATCAGATCACGTTCACCGCCGACATGATCGACGGCTCAGGCAACGACGTGGGCGACCTGGACGCGACCTGCACCGTCACCGCCACGACGACCGGATCGTTCGACGACTCCCGCGCCCAGTGCGTCGGCACAGCGACCCTCCCCGGCGGCACGCTCACGCTGACCGTCGGCGGCAACGCGTTCGGCGCAGGCACGACGCGAGGGGCGATCGTCGGCGGGACCGGCAGCTACGCCGGCGCGACAGGCAGCTTCACGTCGTCCGACGAGAGCGGCACCGACAAGCCGTCCCAGGACACTTTCCAACTCTTCATCCCGCACCACTAACGGACAAGGGGAACCCCGATGTTGAACCCATCTCGAGTGCTCGCGATCTCGCTCGCCCTCATTGCGCTGGCCGGCCTCGTACTAGGACTCACCACCGACGTCGGCCTCTTCGGCTGGAGCCTCGCAGCCCTGCTCACGCTCTACCTCGCCGCCGCCGGCCTCACACGCCTCACCCGTCCACGCCGCACCCAGCCGAACTGAACAGTCTGGATGTTCCGGGGCGACCCGCTATCTGCTCAGCGAACGTCGAGTGTTGCCATTGTCGCCACGGCGCCCGTCCCGACACGTGCGGCGCCTGGTCCGGTACGAGTGGAGCCACAGCCGGAACCCACTGAGCGCCCGGCGGCTACGCGCGCGGCAGCTCCAAGACGAAGGTCGCGCCCGCGCCCGGGTGCGAGCGCACGTCGAGGCTGCCGCCCATTCGCTTCGCGAGCTCGCGCGAGATGTAGAGACCGAGCCCCGTCCCGCCCGGCGCCCGCGAGAGTTGCGGATCGCTCCGGTAGAACTTCTCGAAGATCAATTTCTGCTCGATATACGCGATCCCTGGGCCGGAGTCGGAGACGGTGATCCGCACGACGCCGTTTGCGCCCTCGGCGCGGACGCACACAGGGCCGCCGCCGTACTTGACGGCGTTGTCGAGCAGGTTCAGAAGCACCTGCTGGATTCGGTCGCGGTCGCCTGACGCCGGCGGCACGTCCGGATCGATCTCGAGGTCGATCATGAGGGACGGCGGCAGCTGCGGCTCCAGCGTCGACACCGCGGCGCGCGCCAGTTCCGCCACGTCGACCGGCTCCTGCTCGACGCGCACGTCTCCTCGATCGAGTCTCGTCGTCAACAAGACCTCCTCCGTGATCTGGCTGAGGCGCGAGGCCTGCGAGGCGATCATCTCGAGCAGCTCGCGCTTCTGCTCCGGTCGGAAGTCGACGTCGCTTCTCAGCAGCGTCTGCGCCGCACCGTAGACCGCAGCCATCGGCGTGCGCAGCTCGTGGGAGATCGTCGCGATGAAGTCGCGTTTCTCGTCGTCGAGGCGACGCTCGCTCGTCAGGTCGCGGAACGCATAGACGACGCCCTCGGCGCTGCGCACCGCGACGAACGACAGCCAAAGGTCAGGCCCGTCGAACTCGACGGGCAGCGTGACCGAGCGCGCCGCCGTCGCCTCGTCCGCGACCGGGATCCGCTCGGCGAGCAGGTTCCACTCCCGGAAGACGTCCGTCGCCGGACGGCCGCAAACGTGTTCGCTCCGCAGTCCGGTCACGACCTCCGCCGCGCGATTCCACAGTGCGACCGTGCCCTCCCGGTCGACGAGGAAGATTCCGTCGCCAACGACCTCCAGCACGCGCGCCGCCTGCTCACGTTCCGCCGCCCGCGCGAGAGCCGCAGCCTCGGCGGCCTCAAGCCGACTCCGTTCCTTCTGGAGCCGCGCGTTCCTGACTGCAGCCGCCATCTGACCGACGAGCCCCTCCACCAGCTCGAGATCCTCCGGCGCGTACCGGCCGCGATCGCGCATCAGCTGCACGACGCCCACTACTCGCCCCTCGTACTTCACCGGCACCATCATCGCCGCCGTCGTCTCCGCGGGACCCGCGTCGGGAATCTTGCGCACGTTGCCCTCGCGGTCGACGTTGTAATAGGTCCCGTCACCCTGCTCGACCCGCTCGGCGACGTCGTTTGCCAGCAGCGGCTCCCCCGTGAGGATGACACTGCTCTGCATGCCGCCGCCCTCGCGGTTCAGCGACAGCGGCGGCAAGCTCTCGTGGTCGATGCGGTTCCCTTCGACCCAGGCGTACTCGCAGCGGATCAGTTGGTCAGCCTCCTCGTACGACGACACGACGATGCCGTCGTGCGGGATGACGTCGGCGAGCAGCTCGTGGAAGCGGTCGTACACGCGCTCGGGCTCGAGCGTCTCACCGAGCTGCCGCGCTGCGTGGAGCAAGAGGCGTGAGACCTCAGCCTCCCGTTCGACCCCGCGTTCGTTCACCCACTGACCGTAGCGCAGCTGAGCGGGAGATGTCCCTCGGCAAGTGCGTCCGTGTTGTTGAGCAACCAAACCTGGAGTAGATCAGCGCCACCCGATGTGTTCTCAGAACTGGCGACAAGACTTACGATGCGTCGTCATGGCCGACGAGAGAAGCGCACAGCCTTCAGATCCCGACACCCGCTGACGGCATAGATCTGTTGTCCCTTCCCATCCTCGATGACGGAGTACGTCAGCGCCTCACGGCGCGGTACGGGGCTGAGATCGGGTCATGGTTGGACGAGCTTCCCGATGTCCTGGGCGCGCTTGCAGAGCGTTGGCAAGTCGGGTGGGGCTCGCTCATTCCTCGAGGGAGCATGTCGGTCGTCTTCCGCTGCCGGATGCCTGATGGACGCCCCGCCGTACTGAAGGTGAGCCCCGACCGTGTGCGGCTGGCGAACGAAGCAGCAGCACTCGACAGATGGACGACGGTTCACACACCGTCTGTCCTCGCGGTCGACGAGAGCGTGGGAGCACTACTCATCGAGGCGATCGAACCGGGAACGCCGCTCATCGAATCCCTCGCATACCCCGACATCGAAACTGCTGCCGACCTCCTGACCTCGCTGCACGCGAACGGCGTTCCCGACCCGTCTTATCCGCCGCTCGCGCACCATGTCGCGTACCTCTTCAAGTCCGGCACAAACCCGTACAGGCGCCACCCGGAGCTCATCGAGCAGATCCCGCCGGAGCTGTACGAACGCGGACGCCGGCTCGCGACCCGACTCGCCGAGGGCGTCCCGCCAACCGCCCTCCTACACGGCGACCTAACGCCGAGCAACATCCTCGAGGGCGGAGCGAAGCGCGGACTCGTCGCGATCGACCCTGCCCCGTGCCTCGGAGACGACTTGGCGTTCGAGGCCGTCGACCTCCTTCTCTGGCAGGCAGACGACGTCGACACGATCGCGGCGCGTGCCGAGCTGCTGGCTCCCGCAATCGGCGCGGAAACCAGCCACGTAATCGAGTGGTGCGCCGCGTTCGCCGCAATGGCCGCTCTGGAGTTGGCGGAATCACCCAACGCCTCCCCCGTCCGCATCCAGGCCTACCTGACTCTCGCGAGTAAGGCCCCGATGCTCTCAATCGGCGGCGAGACCGGCTACGGGCTCGAGGACGTCCCCGGCGAGGAGCCCTGAGCCTCGTTCCGCAGCTGAGTCAACCGGTCGTACGCCGGCAGCGTCAGGAACTCGACGAACTCCTCCCCGGTCGCGACCTGCTCGAAAAGCCGCCTCGCATCGGCGAAGTCCCCGTCGAGCTTCGCGACCTCCTCGTTCGTGAGCCGTTCGACCTGCCCGCGCGTGACCTTGCCGTGATGCAGCCACTGCCAGACCTGCGAGCGCGAGATCTCCGAGGTGGCCGCGTCCTCCATCAGGTTGAAGATCGCGACCGCTCCGGAGCCCTGCAGCCACGCCGCGAGGTACTGGATCCCGACGGAGATGTCGTTGCGCAGGCCGTTCTCGGTGATCTCGCCGGGCGTTGCCGCGACGTTCAGGAGGTCGGCGGCCGTGACGTCCACGTCCTCGCGCAGGACCTCCAGCTGGTTCGGCCGGTCGCCGAGGACGCGGTCGAACGCCTCTCGCGCAACCGGCACGAGATCGGGATGCGCCACCCAGGTTCCGTCGTAGCCCTGTGATGCCTCCCGCTCCTTGTCGTCACGCACCTTCTGCAGCGCGACGGCGTTCACCTCAGCGTCACGACGCGACGGGATGAACGCAGCCATGCCGCCGATCGCGTGCGCACCGCGCCGGTGGCACGTCTTGACGAGCAGCTCCGCGTACGCGCGCATGAAGGGCGCCGTCATGCCGACCGAGTTGCGGTCCGGCAGCACGAACTCGGGTCGGTGGCCGAGCTTCTTGATGACGCTGAACAGGTAGTCCCAGCGGCCGGCGTTCAGGCCCGTCGCGTGGGGGCCGAGCTCGTAGAGGATCTCGTCCATCTCGAACGCGGCGAGCACGGTCTCGATCAGCACCGTCGCCCGCACCGTGCCGCGCGGCAGCCCGAGCATGCCCTGCGCAAGCTCGAACGCGCTGTTCCAGAGTCGCGCTTCGCGATGCGACTCGAGCTTCGGCAGGTAGTAGTACGGCCCGGTGCCGGCGCGCTCGAGCCGGTCGCGATTCCGCAGCAGGTAGAGCCCGAAATCGAAGAGCGACGCCGAGATCGGCGCGCCGTCGACCTCGAAGTTGCGCTCGACCATGTGCCACCCGCGAGGGCGAACGACGAGCGTCGCCGGCTCGTCGTTCAACTCATAGACCTTCTCGCCCTGCTCGAGCCGGATCGTCCGGTCGATCGCCTCCGAGAGGTTCCGCTGCCCCTCGATCATGTTCTCCCAGGTCGGCGAGTTCGCGTCCTCGAAGTCGGTCATGAACACCTTCGCGCCCGAGTTGAGCGCGTTGATCACCATCTTCCGCTCGGTCGGGCCGGTGATCTCGACGCGCCGGTCGGCGAGGTCGGCCGGCGCCGGCGGAACGCGCCAGTCGTCCTCGCGCACGGATCGTGTCTCGTCGAGGAAGTCCGGCAGCTCCCCGTCGCGCAGCCGCTTCGCGCGCGCGGCGCGTGCGGCGAGGACGTCCTCTCGACCCTCGCCGAGACCGCGCTGCAGCACATGCAGGAACTCGACCGCTTCGGCGGTCAGGACGTCGTCGGTCTTCATCGGCGCGCCTCCTCGAGGAGAACGTTGGCGTCGAGCCCGCGGATCGACGCGTCCACGAGCTCGATCGGATGGAAAGCCGGAATCGGCCTGCCGGCGCGGCGCAGGGCGGCCGTCACCTGGACGAGGCAGCCGGGATTACCGCTCGCATAGGCGTCCGGAGCGGCGGCCAGCACGTGCGCGGCCTTGCGGTCGCCGAGCTCGACGGCGGTGCCCGCCTCGACGATGTTGTAGATGCCGGCACTCCCGCAGCAGATCTCCTGTTCGGCAGGCTCGAGTCGCTCGAGGCCGGGGATCGCGTCGAGCATCGCACGGGGCGGGTCCGCAAGTCCCTGGGCGTGACGGAGGTGGCATGAGTCCTGGAACGCGACCCGCAGCGCCAGCGGGTGCCGCTGCGCCCGCCGCTCGCCGATCAGCTCGGAGACGTCGACGACGTTCGCGGAACCGTGGTCTTTCAGGTGCGAGCCGCAGCCGGCGGCGTTCGTGACGACGTAGTCGTAGCCGTCGAGCGCTTGCTCGAGCTTGCGCGCCCCCGCGACTCCTTCCTCCAGGCGGCCGGCATGCGCGTACAGCGCACCGCAGCACGCCTGCGCGCGGGGAACGTGCACGTCGTAGCCGTCGGCGTTCAGCACGCGCGCGGTCGCGGCGTTCACGTCCCCGAAGACGACGCTCGCCACGCAGCCCGCGACGAGAGCGACGCTCGGTCCGTCGCCGGGCAGGTGCTCCGGCGGCCACTCCGGAGCGGCCCACGGCGGTGCGATCTGCTTTAGCGGCGCGAGCGGCCCGGGCGCCGGCAGCCTGCGCAAGAGCAGCGCGGCGCGCAATCGCCGCCGGTGCGGGAACACTGCAAAGATGCCGGTACGTACGAGCCGGTCGAGCGGCCCGCGGCGATGGTGGCGCTCGACGTGGTCGCGCGTCTGCTCGATCAGGCGGTCGTACTGCACGCCCGACGGACACGCCGGGACGCAGGCCATGCAGCCGAGGCAGCGGTCGAAGTGCTCGACGACCGTGTCGGTCAGCGGAATCGTCCCGTCGACGAGTCCCTGCATCAGGTAGATCCGTCCACGCGGCGAGTCCATCTCCTCGTGCCAGAGCGAATAGGTGGGGCAGGTCGGCAGGCAGAAGCCGCAGTGGACGCAATCCGCGATCAGCTCGGGCTGCACATCGCCTCCAGCACGCGCTCGGCGAGCGGGCTCCATGCGGGCTCTCGTGGCTGCTCGACGTAGGCAAAACGCGGGCCGGGGCGCACGAGTGCCGCGGCTTCTCCGTCCCAGCGAACGCGGCCCGGAAGCCGCGCCTGCAGCGCGCGCAACTCGTCCCACGGCTCGGACTCCTCGCCGCCGAGCGCACGCAGCTGTGCGTCGACCGCCCGCGGCGATCCCTCGAAGAGCACGTGCATGCGTCCGGCTGCGATGTCGACCGCGCTCGCGGCGAGCTGCGAGCGGTGGAGCGACGGCCAGTCCGCATCCAGCACGCTCGTACGCACCGCGGCGGGCAGCGGGTGCAGCCGCAACGCGAGCCGCTCGACCGATCCGAGGCGACCACGGGAGCCGCAGTAGAGCTTCGCGAGGTCGTACCCCGCGACGTTCTTCACGACCTTCCCGCCCGAGCTCGCCCTCATCCCGTCGGGGAGCACCGCCGTCACACCGATCACGAGGTCGCGCATCGTCCCGAATCGGTGCGCAAGCGGGCCGGACAAGTCCTCGAGCAGGCACTCGCCGACCGTCGGGTCGCCCGGCGGATCGAGCGAGAGGCGCTGGCCGTGCGCGGCGAGCGCCTCGCGGAGCGTCGAGAGCCGGACGCCGCCGCGGATGATGCACGTCAGGTCGCCCGGCTCGTGCTCGAGGATCCCGTCGTCAGAAGCGGTCGGCAAGCCCGGCCCTCTCGAGCGGGTGCGCACGGTACGGGCCCGGCACCTCGCCGCACAGCCGCGGCGTCGGGAAGAGCTTCCCGGGGTTCGCGAGCCCAAGCGGATCGAAGGCGCGGCGGAGCCGATGCATTGCGGCGAGATCGTCTTCGGCGAACATCAACGGCATCGCGCAGGCCTTGTCGTTCCCGACGCCGTGCTCGCCGGTGATCGAGCCGCCCGCGTCGACGCAGATCTCGAGGATCTGCTTCGACAGAGCCTCCGCACGAGCGGCCTCGCCCTCGACACGCCCGTCGTAGAGAACGAGCGGGTGCAGATTGCCGTCGCCCGCGTGGAAGACGTTGCCCACGCGTAGCCCGTGCGTCTGCGAGAGCTCGTCGATGCGCCGCAGCACGCTCGGGAGCTTCGTGCGCGGCACAACGCCGTCCTGCACGTAGTAGTCGGGGCTGATCCGGCCCATCGCGGCGAAGGCCGCCTTCCGGCCGCGCCAAACCGCGTAGCGGTCCGCGGGGTCGCTGGCGGTGCGGATCTCCACCGCGTCGTTCTCGCGGCAGATCGACTCGACGCGCGCGAGATCCTCGTCGACCTGTGCGGCAGGTCCGTCGAGCTCGACGATCAAGACCGCACCGCAGCCGTCGGGATAGTTCGCGTTCACGGCTGCTTCGGCCGCCTCGATCGTCACCGCATCCATCATCTCGATCGCGGCAGGCAGGATGCCGCCGGCGATGACGCCGGAGACCGCGGCGCCGGCCTCGTCGGTGTGCACGAACCCGGCGAGCAGAGTGCGCACAGCCTCCGGTGCGCGCAGGATGCGCAAGGTCAGCTTCGTCGCGATGCCGAGCGTCCCCTCGGAGCCGACGAACACACCGAGCAAGCCGGGGCCGTCATCCCACACCGACAGCTCCACGAGCTCGCCGCCCGGCAGCACGATCTCCGCCGCCAGCACGTGGTTGACGGTGAAGCCGTACTTGAGGCAGTGCGCGCCGCCCGAGTTCTCGGCGACGTTGCCGCCGATCGTGCACACCTGCTGCGACGACGGATCGGGTGCGTAGTAGAAGCCCTCGGCGGCCACGGCGCGCGTCACGTCGAGGTTCGCGACGCCGGGCTCGACGACGACCTGCCCGCGCTCGATGTCGATCTCGAGGATGCGGGTCAGCCGTGCGAGCGAGATGACGATGCCCTCGGCGACCGGGAGCGCGCCGCCGGAGAGACCCGTGCCCGCGCCGCGGGCGACGAACGGAATCCGCTCCGCGTTGCAGAGCCGCACCACCGCCTGCACCTCGTCGACGCTTCCGGGCAGCGCGACGAGCGCCGGAACCACGCGGTGGCCGGTGAGGCCGTCGCACTCGTACGTGCGCAGCTGCTCCGGCTCGCGGATCGTCTCGGTCGTTGCGGCGAACCGGTCGAGCAGCTCGGACCTCATCCCGAGACCGAGTCTAACCCCGTCTAAACTCGGCCATCCTTCCCGCACTCAGCCTGCAGAGGAGAGATCGATGCCCCGTCCCGTCACGCTCTTCACCGGCCAGTGGGCCGACCTGCCGATCGAGGATCTCGCCGCCAAAGCCGGCGGCTGGGGGTTCGACGGCCTCGAGCTCGCCTGCTGGGGCGATCACTTCGAGGTCGACAAGGCGCTCGCCGACGAGGCGTACTGCCGCTCGCGCCAGGAGATCCTGGAGCGGAACCACCTGAACGTCTTCGCGATCGGCGCGCATCTGGTCGGGCAGGCTGTATGCGACCGCATCGACGAGCGCCACCGGGCGATCCTGCCGCCGGAGGTGTACGGCGACGGCGAGCCCGAGGGGGTTCGTGGGCGCGCCGCGGAGCGGATGAAGGACAGCGCCCGCGCAGCGGCGCGGCTCGGGATCAGGCAGGTCAACGGCTTCACGGGCTCGCCGATCTGGCACCTGATCTATTCGTTCCCGCCGAACGACTTCGCCGAGATCGAGCGCGCGTACGAGGACTTCGCCGAGCGCTGGAACCCGATCATGGACGTCTTCGACGCGGAGGGCGTCACCTTCGGACTCGAGGTGCACCCGAGCGAGATCGCCTACGACTTCGTCACGACGCGCAAGACGCTCGACGCGATCGACAACCGCGAGGCGTTCGGGATCAACCTCGACCCGAGCCACTTCGCGCACCAGTTCCTCGACACCGCGCAGTTCGCGCTCGAGTTCGCGAGTCGCATCTACCACGTACACGTGAAGGACTCGAAGAAGCGGCTCGACGGGCGTCGCTCGATCCTCGGCTCGCACCTCAACTTCGGCGAGGAGCAGCGCGGCTGGGACTTCGTCTCACCCGGCCACGGCGACGTCGACCTGGAGGAGCTGATCCGCGCGCTGAACCGGATCGGCTACCAGGGACCGCTCTCCATCGAGTGGGAGGACAGCGGCATGGACCGCGACTGGGGAGCACCTGACGCGCTCGCCTTCGTCCGGAAGACCGACTTCTCTCCCTCGGAGATCGCATTCGACGCGGCGATGCAGAAGGCCGGCTCGTAGCGCACGGCGCGGCGAGCCGGTCTCCTCAGGGCGTCGGTGTAAAGGTCCCTTTCATTCCGGCGGCAGCGTGGCCGGGGACGTCGCAGAGATAGGTGTATTGCCGGCCGGCCTGCAGATTGACGGTCATCGTCGTCGACTGCCCCGGATCCACGAAGGCGCCGGTCTTCACGCCTTGAAGGTCGAAGTTGTGTGTAACGGTGCCGACGTTCTTCATCACGAACGTGACGTTTCCAGAAGGTACGGCGGCCGGCGACAGCGTGAATCCGAACTCGAACATCGACACCTGCACAGTCCCTCCAGGCCCTGGAGATGTGGTCGTCGCGGTCGTTGTCGTTGTCGTTGTCGAGTGAGGCGCGGTGACGCCGACGGAGAGAACGCCTTTCATACCGGCGGCGGCATGACCCGGAACGGTGCACAGGTAGGCGTACCGGCCCTTCTTGTGAAAGACAACTCTCAGCGTGGCGCTCTTGCCGGGACGGATCAAGGGCGTCTTCCTGCCCGCGATCTTGAAGTCGTGCGCGATCTTCCCCCTGTTCACGACCTGGAACACGACGACGCCGGCGGGGACCGTCGTTCTCGAGAGCTTGAACCTGAACTCGGTCGCCGTCACTCTGACCGTCGTCACGGCTTCACGCTGCACCGTTCCCGATGCCGGGGCGGCGGATAGTGCGAACGTTCCCGCAGCGAGACCCGCGGCGGCGACGAGAAGCCCGACGGCGCCGACGCCTACCTTCAAGCGGAGCATGCCTTTCCTCCTGTTCTCAGTCTGGGGCTCACCGGCAGCTGACCGTGATCGAGCCGTCGCGGTTGTGTCTGATCCATATGGAAGGACTGCCACCCTTGTAGCCCGCGATTTCCCCCGCGCCGGTGCGCTGGCCCCGAACCGCTTCCGCGGTTACGCGCCTCCCTTTTGCGGTGCACGCGACCTGCCAACCGACCGTGTGCAGGATCGATTTGCGCACCCGGACGCTCATACCGTTCTGGAGCTCCGTCGCCTTCGGTGCGGGGATCGCGTCGTGGAGTCGGGCCGACGGCCGCGAGACCGCGGGCATTCGTTTCGCTCGAGACGCGCCGCACCCGGGAAGCACGAGCACGCCGATCAGCGCTGCGCTCAGGCCGATCACCAGCGACGCGCCGGCCTGGCGGCTGACCAGGGAACCCTCGGGTCTCACGACAGGCTGAAGGCGATGACTTCGTCCTGGCCGCCGGGCGCGCCGGTTGTGGCGCCGAGATCGGCGTTCCACGCCACGTACTCCTTGCCGTTCGCGGCGTAGATGACGGGTGCGCTGTTCACGACAGCACCTTCCGGAGCCGTGTACGACCACAGCTTGGCTCCCGTTGCCGCGTCGTACGCGTAGAAGACGCCGCCCTCGGCGATGAACACAAGACCCGTGACGGTCGTGCTCGAGCCGGACTTGCAGATCCCGCCGGTGTCGGTGAAGTACTTCTTCTGCCAGACCTTCCTGTTGTTGCTGAGATTCAGAGCCGTCAGCGTGCCCGCAAGCACGTGGACCGTCTTTCCCGGTGCCGCCGTTGGAAGGTAGCCGGCAGGCGGGAACACCTCACCGGCGAACGTGGGCGCGATCGCACCGAGAGGACTTGGCGCGCCCGGCACCGCCTTCGTCGGCTGGTAGGAGACGGCGCTGCACACGTACACGTGGCCGAGCTTCTGGTTGTAGCTGCTCGGCTCGTAGTTGATCGCACCGTTGATGCCCGGGGTGAGCACCGTGTAGTGGGCTCCGCCCACGTAGGCGAACGTGCAGCTGTATTCGTACGGCTTCCCGTCCGGAGCCGGTCCGGGCACGTCCGCCCGAGTTGCACAATGCGGCACCACCGGGTCGCCGACCGGAATCGGCTGCGTCCGAGCCCAGCTTGAGTCCGCCTCCAGCGTTGCTGCGCCGACCGTTCGCGTGTTCGGGGGAGCCTTTTCGATCACAGGTGTCGCGGGTTTCCCTGTGACGCGGTTCAGCTCGTAGACGTAGCCGCTCTTGCAGGCGACCTCGATCCCGTGGACGAGCTTGCCTCTGATGACGTGGTCCCAGAGGATCGGCGGCGACGCACAGTCGTAGTCCCACTCGTCATGGTGAGTGGTCTGGAAGTACCACTTCATCTTCCCGGTCTTCAGGTTGAGCGCCACCATCGAGTCGGTGTACAGGTCGATCCCCTTCGTCCGGCCGAAGTCCGGGGACGGGTTGCCGGTCGCCTCGTAGAGGAGGCCCAGCTTGGGATCGATCGCGCCATAGGTCCAGTTGCCGCCGCCTCCGCCCGAGAGCTCCGCGGGATTTCCCCAGGTCTTGCTCCCGGGCTGCCCCGCGAACGGGACCGCGTACCAGGTCCACAGCAGCGAGCCGGTCTTCGCGTCGTAGGCGTAGATCGCCCCGCGCAGCTTGCCGAATTCGTTTCCCGACAAGCTCGTATAGACGATGTGGTTGTAGTAGACCGGTGTGGCGGGCGCATACGTCGGTACGTCGCCGGTGTTGATCAGCGTCTTCCATACGACGTTGCCCGTATCGGCGTTGAAGGCCGTGATCGTGCCGTCGCCTTGCCCCTCGAAGATCATCCCGTCGCCGATCGCCTCACCGCGACCGTTTCCCGTCGACGTCAACCCGCGGCTCGGGCCGGCGGTGACTGTCGAGGGATCGGTGACCCACTTCAGCTGCCCTGTCGCCGCATCGAGAGCGGCGGGAGCGCCACGACTGGACGAGGCAAACAAGGACCCGCCGGACACGATCGGCGGACTCTCTACCGCACCCGTCTGCTGGCCGGGATTGATCGGCGTGCTCCACGCACGCACGAGCTTCTTCACGTTGCCGCGCGTGATCTGTGTCAGTGTCGAATACCGCGAATTGGCGAGATCGCCGCCCGTCGCGGGCCAACTCGAACCCGGAAAAGCGGTCAAGGCGTCGGCGTTTTCGCTGACCTGGCCCGCGGAGCGGGCAGGAGCGGGCGACGCGACGCTGAGCGTGGCCAGCACAGCGAGCACGGCGAGCGCCCCCAGGCCGTGCCATCCCCTTCTCGCATGTTCGCGGTTCATTCCTTACTCCTTTTCGATACGTGGTTGGGTCACGCGAGCAGCGTCGCCGCAGCAACGACACTGCGCATTGCCGACGACGCCCGTCGTCACCTCTTGCTGACCGCAGTCCTCGGTTACCTGCTGGCGGGTAGTCGACCTGGGTGCTGGCGCGACCACCCCAGGGAGATGGTCGGCGGGGACGCCACGAGCCGATCTCCTTCCGCTGACAGGCTCCCGTAAGCGGTTTCAGCAACCGGTTGCGCTAGGCTCGCAGCCATGAAGCGCGTGCGGCCCACGATCTACGACGTGGCGCGTCTGGCAGGCGTCTCGACGGCAACGGTGTCCCGTGCCCTCAACGGCACCGGACAGATAGCGCAGGCAACGCGCGCTGCGATCGACGCCGCGGTCGAGCAGCTCGGCTACCAGACCAACACGGTCGCGCGCAGCCTCGTGACGAAGTCGACGGAGACGATTGCGCTGCTCCTCCCCGACATCACGAACCCGTTCTATGCGGCGCTCGTGAGCGGGATCCAGCAGCGAGCGCTCGCGACCGGCCACACGATGCTCCTCTGCACGACCGAAGGCGATCCGGAACGGGAGGAGCAGTACCTGACCCTGCTGCGCGCAAAGCAGGTCGACGGGGTGCTCGTCGACGGGCTCGTTCTGCCGCCGGAGCGGATCGCGCGCTTCGTCCGGGAAGGCCTGCCGATCGTCTGTCTGGACCGCGACGTCGACTCAGCCGCCGTGCCGCTGGTGCAGGTCGACAACCGGCTCGGCGCGAGAATGGCCACCGAGCATCTGCTCTCGCTCGGGCACAGCCGGGTCGCGCACGTCCAGGGCGCGCCCGAGCTCGGGATCAGCGAGGAGCGGGTCCAGGGGTACCGGGAAGCACTCGCCGAGGCCGGTATCTCCTTCGATCCGCAGCTCCTCACGATCGGCTCGTTCACGGAGGAGGGCGGCTACGAGGCGGCGCGGTCGCTGCTCGAGACACCGGGCTTCACGGCCGTGTTCGCCGCGAACGACCTCTCTGCGATCGGCGTGATCAACGCGATCGTCGAGAGCGGCCGCCGCGTTCCCGACGACGTCTCGATCGTCGGGTTCGACGACCTGAGGCTCTCGAAGTTCACGAGTCCCCCGTTGACGACGATCCACCAGCCAGCGTTCGAGATCGCGGAGCTCGCGACCCAGCTCCTGCTCGAGCTCGCGAGCGGGCGCAAGGTACGGCAGCTCCGGCATCTGCTCGAGCCGGCTCTCGTCGTCCGCAACTCGACGGCGCCGCCGCCGTAGCGCCTTGACAGCGGCTTGTGTAACCGCTTACTGTAAGCGCTTCCATGACGGAGGGGCTCCACGTCGGGGTGATCGGTGTCGGCCGGATCGGCGCCTTTCACGTGGAGAGTCTCCGGGCGCTCGACGGCGTCTCCGCGCTCACGCTCGCCGATGCCGACGCGACCCGCGCCCTCCAGGTCGCGAGGGATCTCGACGCGAATGCAGCGGAGACGCCCGAAGCGCTCGTCGATGCCGGCGTGGACGCGCTCGTGATCGCCACGGCGACCGCGGGGCACGCGCCGCTGCTCCGGCTTGCCGCCGCCGCAGGGCTCCCGGCGTTCTGCGAGAAGCCCGTTGCGCTCGACCTCGCGGCGATCGACGACGTCCTGGAGGAGGTCTCGCGCGCGGGCATCCTCGTGCAGATCGGCTTCCAGCGCCGCTTCGACGCCGGCTACCGCGCCGCCCGTGACGCGGTCGCGACCGGCACGCTTGGCAACCTGCTCGCCGTGCGTGCTGCGACACACGACCCCGCGCCGCCCGCCGAGGCGTACATCGCCACTTCCGGCGGCATCTTCCGCGACCTCAGCATCCACGACTTCGATGCCGTGCGCTACGTCACCGGGGAGGACATCGTCGAGGTGTACGCCGACGGCGCGGTCCGCGAGACACCCTGGTTCGCCGAGCATGGGGACGTGGACGTAGCGGTCGCAGTGTTACGGATGAGCGGCGGCGCGCTCGGAATCCTCTCGGGAACGCGGCATGACCCGCTCGGCTACGACGTCAGGCTCGAGGTCTTCGGCGTGTCCGACAGCATCGCGGTCGGCGTCGATCGGCGGAGCCCTCTCCGCTCGGTCGAGCCGGGCGCCGCATCACCCGCCGGCGCCCGCTACGGCAACTTCCTCGAGCGCTTCGAGCTCGCCTACAGGGCGGAGCTCGCTGCCTTCGTCGAGGCGGTGCGCAACGGGGGCGAAAGCCCGTGCCCACTCAGCGAGGCCCGAGCCGCACTCCTCGTCGCCCTTGCCGCCGACCGCTCGCGGGCCGAGCGGCGTCCCGTCTCGATCGAGGAGGTGGCTAGCGCGAAAGCCGTAGCCCGTTGAGAGAATCGCAGCACACTCGAGTTGCACCCGACAAAGGAGACGGGGACACGATGAACGACGAAGTTCTCGAGACGACCGAGGAGTCGCAGCTCTCGCGGCGCGGCCTCCTCGTCAAGGGCGGCCTCGCAGCTGCAGGCCTGACGGTGCTGGGCGGCCCCACCGCCGCCGCGTTTGGCGCCGCCAACGCGGGAAGCATCAAGGTCGCGGTCGTCACCCACGGCGACACCGGCTCGTTCTGGTCGGTCTTCAAGAAGGGCGTCGACCAGGCGGCGAAGGACCTGAAGTCGCGCGGGGTCAACGTCACACAGGTCTACGCGAACAACGACGTGCCGAAGCAGGTGGCGGGAATCAACGCCGCGATCGCAGGCGGGGCGAAGGTCATCGCAACGTCGGTGCCTGACGCGAGCGCTCTGAAGGACCCGCTCACGAAGGCCTCCGCGAAGGGGATCGAGATCATCACCGTGAACTCGGGGCTCGGCGCCTTCGACACGCTGCCGACGTACGAGGTGCACGTCGGCCAGACGGAGGACGTCGCAGGACAGGGCGCCGGCAAGCAGTTCAAGAAGGCCGGCGCGAAGAAGGTGCTGGTCGTGATCCACGAGGCGAGCAACTCCGGCCTCACGCAGCGTGCCGCGGGTGTGAAGAAGATCATGGGCGCCTCGGGCGTCTCGGTTCTCACGATCCCGAACGCGAAGTCGGACATCCCCGGCACGAAAGCGAAAGTGCAGGCCGCGTTCAAGACGGACAAGTCGCTCGACAGCTTCCTCGGCCTCGACCCGGACGTGACGATCCCCTGCGTCGACGTCGTGCCGTCGGGGACGAAGGTGGGCACGTTCGACGTCGGGGGCTCGATCGCACTGATCCAGGCCGGCAAGATGCTGTTCGCGATCGACCAGCAGCAGTACCTGCAGGGCTACCTGCCGGTCGTCTTCGCCGTCCTCTTCGTGTCGAACCTGAACACGGTCGGCAACGGCGCGCCGGTGCTGACCGGCCCCGGGATCATCAACAAGGCGAACGCGGCGAAGGTCGCGGCGCTCGCGAAGCAGGGCACCCGCTAGGAGACCGGGCCGGGCGGGCGGCCCCTGTGGGCCGGCCCGCCCGGCCAGATGGAGGAACGACGATGGCCGAGACAGCAGCACCGCCCGCTCGTCCTGACGAGCGACTCATCCGTGTCGGTCCGCTCGCGCGCCTGCTGACGCGACCGGACATCGGCGCGCTGCTCGGGACGATCGCGGTCTTCTTCGCCTTCGGGTACTTCGCCCGCTCTGTCAACTGGCTCGGCGATCCGTCGATCGCCGCCGGCTGGACCGACCAGGCGGCGCAGTACGGGATCGTCGCGGTGCCGGTCGCGCTGCTCATGATCGGCGGCGAGTTCGACCTTTCCGCCGGCGTGATGATCGGCAGCTCGGGGCTTCTGCTCGGCTACCTCGCGACGAACGTCGGCATGAACATCTGGCCGGCAATGGCAATCGTGATGGCATTCGGCCTCACCATCGGCTTCATCAACGGCATCACCGTGATCAAGACGAGGCTGCCGAGCTTCATCGTCACACTTGCGACCTTCTTCGTCCTCCAAGGCGTCAACGCCGCGGGCACGCTCAAGCTGACCGGCACGACCGCGATCCAGGACATCGACACGGCGAGCGGGTTCGACAGCGCGCGCCGGATCTTCGCATCGGAGCTCACGCACTACGACTTCAAGGTGAAGGTGCTGTGGTGGATCGGGATCACCGCCGTCGGCGCTTGGCTCCTCGCGAAATCGCGGTTCGGCAACTGGATCTACAGCGCGGGCGGCGAGCCGACCGCGGCGCGCAATGTCGGGGTCCCGGTCGCGCGGACGAAGATCACGCTCTTCATGATGACGTCAGGCATTGCGGCCCTGATGGGGATCATCGAGGCCATCGAGCTGCGCTCGATGCAGGCGAAGGAAGGCATCGGGCTCGAATTCATCTTCATCATCTGCGCCGTGGTCGGAGGCTGCCTGCTCACGGGCGGCTACGGATCGGTCATCGGCACCTTCTTCGGCGCCGCGATGCTCGGCATGGTGCAGCTCGGAATCGTCTACTCGCAGTGGGACAGCAACTGGACCTACACCTTCCAGGGCGGGATCCTGTTCGCCGCCGTGATGCTCAACACGATCGTTCGCAGCCGCGCGCAGAAAGCGAGATGACGATGGCGCACCTCCTCGAGGCCGACCAGATCTCGAAGTACTACGGCAACGTCGTCGCGCTGAGCGACATCTCGGCGCACGTGAACGCCGGCGAGGTCACATGCATCCTCGGCGACAACGGCGCCGGCAAGTCGAGCTTCATCAAGATCCTCTCCGGCTGCCACCAACCCGACCAGGGACGGCTGCTCGTCGAGGGCAATCCCGTGCAGTTCACGTCGCCGCGAGACGCACGCGCGCATGGAATCGCGACCGTCTACCAGGACCTCGCGATGGTGCCCCTGATGTCGATCTGGCGGAACTTCTTCCTCGGCGCCGAGCCTCGTAAGGGAGTCGGGCCGCTCCAGTGGGTGGACGCGGCGAAGGCGAAAGGGATCGTGCGCAGGGAGTTGAGCGAGATGGGCATCGACATCCGCGACCCGGACCAGCCGGTCGGCACCCTCTCCGGCGGCGAGCGGCAGTCGGTTGCGATCGCGCGAGCCGTCTACTTCGGCGCCCGGGTGCTGATCCTCGACGAGCCGACGTCGGCGCTCGGGGTGAAGCAGGCAGGCGTCGTGCTGAAGTACATCCTTCAAGCCAGAGACCGCGGAGTGGCCGTCATCTTCATCACGCACAACCCACACCACGCGTACCCGGTAGGCGACCGCTTCGTGATCCTGAACCGCGGTCAGAGCCTCGGGACGTTCGACAAGTCCGGGATCGACCGGACGGAGCTCGTCCGTCTGATGGCGGGAGGCAGCGAGCTCGCCGAGCTGGAGCACGAATTGGAATCGATCCGCGCCGAAGTCTCGTGAAGCTCACCGCTGCGCAGGCGCTCGTCCGCTTCCTCGCCGCCCAGCACGTCGAGCGCGACGGCGTCGAGCATCGCTTCTTCGGCGGCTGCTCCGGGATCTTCGGCCACGGCAACGTCGCCGGGATCGGCGAAGCGCTGTACGAAAGCCCGGACCTCCTGACCTATTACCAGGCGCGCAGCGAGCAGGGGATGGTCCATACGGCAGTCGGCTACGCCTGGATGAAGAACCGCCTCGGCGCGATGGCGTGTACCACGTCGATCGGCCCGGGCGCGACGAACATGGTCACCGGCGCCGCCCTCGCGACCGTGAGCCGCCTCCCGGTGCTGCTCTTGCCGGGCGACGTGTTCGCGTCGCGGCGGCCCGATCCGGTGCTGCAACAGGTCGAGCTTCCGTGGGCGGGGGATGCGTCGGTCAACGAGACGTTCCGGCCGGTGTCGAAGTACTTCGACCGGATCTGGCGGCCAGAGCAGATCGTCCCGGCTGCGCTTCAGGCGATGCGGGTGCTCGTGAACCAGGCGGAGACGGGCGCCGTCACCCTCGCGTTCCCGCAGGACGTGCAGGCCGAGGCATTCGACTGTCCGGAGGCGTTCCTGCGCAAGCGCATCTGGCACATCCCTCGGCCGCTCCCGGACGACGCCGCACTCGCGCGCGCGGCCGAGCTGATCGGCGCCGCGAAGCGACCGCTCATCGTCGCCGGCGGCGGCGTCATCTACTCCGAAGCGCACGGCGCGCTCCGTGCGCTGTGCGAGCAGACCGGGATCCCGGTCGGTGAGACGCAGGCGGGCAAGGGCTCGCTGCCGTACGACCATCCATCGGCGCTCGGCGGCATCGGCGTCACAGGCACGTTCGCCGCCAACCGAATTGCAGCGCACGCCGATCTCGTCATCGGGGTCGGCACGCGCTGGTCCGACTTCACAACAGCGTCGAAGACTGTCTTTCGGAACGCGGACGTGCGCTTCGTCAACGTCAACGTCGCCGACTTCGACGCGGTCAAGCACGCCGGCGACGCACTCGTCGGCGATGCACGTGCGACGCTCGAGCGGCTCGGCGATCTGCTCGAACGCTGGTCGGTCGACGACGCGTACCGCGATGAAGCTGCTCGCCTGAGCCGCGAGTGGGACGAGGAGGTCTCGCGTCTCTATGCGATCGAGCACGCGCCGCTCGCACAGAGCTCCGTGATCGGCGCGGTCAACGACGCCGCGCGGCCGCAAGATGTCGTCGTCTGCGCCGCGGGGTCGATGCCCGGTGACCTGCACAAGCTCTGGCGTACACGCGACCCGAAAGGCTACCACGTCGAGTACGGCTACTCGTGCATGGGCTACGAAATCGCCGGCGGTCTGGGCGTCAAGCTCGCCGCACCCGAACGCGAGGTGTATGTGCTCGTCGGTGACGGCTCGTATCTGATGCTTTCGACGGAGTTGGTGACAGCCGTGCAGGAGCGGCAGAAGCTGACCGTGGTGCTCGTCGACAACCGCGGCTACAGCTCGATCGGCTCGCTCTCCCGCTCACTCGGGACGGACGGCTTCGGGACGCTGTACCGCTACCGCAGCAACGGCTCGCTCGGCGTCGACAGCGAGGAGTCGACCGACTACCTGCCCGTCGATCTCGCCAAGAACGCGGAGTCGCTTGGCGCCAAGGTCTTCCGCGCCTCGACGATCGACGAGCTGCGCGCCGGCCTAGAAGCCGCGAAGTCCGAAGCCGGACCCGTCGTGATCGCGGTCGAGGTCGACCGGTACGAGGGGGTTCCGTCGTACGAGAGCTGGTGGGACGTCGCCGTCGCCGAGGTCTCGGCCGTCGCCACCGTTCGCGCGGCGCGCGAGCAGTATGAAGCGGCGCGCGCGGACGAGCGGAGCCACGTGTGATCGACGCGGTGGTGATGGGGCGGGTCGGGATCGACCTCTACCCGAACGACCTCGAGACGCCGCTCTCAGAGGTGCGCACCTTCACCCGCTTCGTCGGCGGCTTCGCCGGCAACGTCGCCACCGGGCTCGCGCGCCTCGGCGTGCGCACGGCGATCGTCTCGCGCGTCGGCGCCGAGGGTCACGGCGACTACGTGCGCGGGTGGCTCGCGTCCCAGGGCGTCGATGTCCGCTTTCTTGCCACCGACCCCTACTGGCTGACGCCGCCGACGTTCTGCGAGGTCTGGCCGCCCGACCGCTTTCCGCTCACCTTCTACCGCAGACCGACTGTGCCCGACTGGCAGCTCTCGCCCGGTGACTTCGACGCGGCTGAGGTCGCAGACGCCCCGCTCCTCTATGCAACGGGCACGGGCCTCGCACAATCGCCGAGCCGGGAAACCACGCTCGGCGCGCTCCGCACCCACCACGGCACGACGATCTTCGACCTCGACTGGCGACCGGCGTTGTGGGACAACGTGGACGAGTATCCGGCGCTCGCGGCCGAGGCCGTCCGATACGCCGACATCGTGATCGGGAACGAGGAGGAGGTCGAAGCGGCGCGCGTGGAGACGCCGACCCTCGTCCTGAAGCGCGGCGAGCGCGGCGCGACCGTAGTCGAGCACGGCGAGGAGACCGACGTTCCGGGCTTCCCGGTCGACGTCGTGAACGGGCTCGGCGCAGGCGACGCGTTCGCGGCGGCACTCGGCCAGTCGCTCCTCGCGGGGCTGCCGCTCGTCGAGGCGGTGCGGCGCGGCACGGTCGCGGGGGCGCTCGTGGCCTCGCGCCTCGCGTGCTCCGAGGCAATGCCGCGGCTCGAGGAGCTCGAGGCGGCACTGGTTTGAGCGAGCTGCTGTTGAGAGCCGGCGCCTGGGAGCAGGTAACACCCGAATCGGCCGGCTGGAGCCATCTGTATTTCGGCGTGCGCTCCGGCTCGTTCGCATCCGTGACGGGCGACGTTGAGGTGGCGCTCGTACCGCTCGGCGGCCGATGCACGGTCGACGCCGACGGCGTCCGCTACGAGCTCGGCGGCCGCGAGAGCGTCTTCGCGGGAATGCCGTGGGCGCTGTATCTGCCGCGCGACACGGACTACCGCGTCGAGGCCGAAGGCGAGGTGGCGGTCTGCGGCGCGCGCTGCGAGCGCCGGCGCGAGGCCGTGCTGATCCGGCCGGAGGACGTCGAGATCGAGGTGCGCGGCGCGGGTAACGCGACGCGGCAGATCAACCACATCGTCAAGCCGGAGTTCCCCGCCGAGCGCCTGCTCGTCGTCGAGGTGTTCACGCCCTCGGGCAACTGGTCGAGCTATCCACCCCACAAGCACGACGAGGATCACCCGCCCGGCGAGGTCGTGCTCGAGGAGACGTATTACTTCAAGACGGACGGCTTCGCCGTACAGCGGCTCTACAGCCCGCGGCACGGCCTCGACGTCACGGAGACCGTGCGCGGCGGCGACCTGATGCTCGTGCCCCACGGCTACCACACGACCGCCGCGGCCCACGGCTACGACCTTTACTACCTCAACGCGCTCGCGGGCGACCGCCGCTCGATGGCAGCCGCCGACGATCCCGAGCTCGCCTGGATCCGCGCGTCGTGGGCCGACCTCGAGCCGGACCCGCGCGTCCCACTCGTTCGGTGATCCGGGTCGCCAACGCACCCGTCAGCTACGGCGCGTTCGAGCTGACCGTCGGCGTGCTCCCGAACGTGCCCGGGCCCGAGCAGGTCCTCGATGCGATCGCAGCCGCAGGCTACGCGGGCACGAAGCTCGGCCCGCTCGGCTATCTCGGTGACGCCGAGATCCTGCGCGAACGCCTCGACGAGCGAGGGCTGGCCTTGGTAGGTGCGTTCGTCGAGCTCCGCTTCGGCGACGACGACCTGTCCGGCCTCCACGCAACGCTCGACCTCATCGAAGGCTTCGCCGCCAAGGCCGTCCTCTGCGACAAGGGCCCGCGCGACGGCGAGGTCGATCTCGACGGCGTCGCCCGCGCAGTAGAAGTCGCCCGCACACGCGGCTTCGAGCCGACGTTCCACCACCACATGGGCACGCGCGTCCAGACGCCCGCGGAGATCGAGCGGCTGCTCGAGGGGACGGACGTCGCATTGCTCCTCGACACCGGTCATCTCGTTGCGGCAGGCGGGGATGCCCTGCAAGGCCTCCGAGACTGGCGCGGCCGCGTCGACCACCTCCACGTCAAGGATGTGCGACTCGACGTGCTACAGAGCGCGGCCGGCTGGGACTCGGCCTGGCGTGCCGGCGTCTTCTGCGAGCTCGGCACCGGTGACGTCGACCTCGAGGGCTTCTTCGACGAGCTGGACGGCTATTCGGGCTGGCTCGTCGTCGAGCAGGACTGGGTTCCCGGCCCGGACGAAGATCCGGCGGGGCAGATCGCGGCGCAGGCGCGCAACCGACGCTGGCTCGCGAACCATGCCGGCCTCTAGTCGTCGCTACGACGAGACAAGCGCGCGGCGGAACACGTCGAGGTGGCCGTCGCTGAACACGACGAAGCGCACGAGCTCGATCGGAGGCACCGTCGCCTCCCGAACGGCGGCGATCGCGACCGGCGCCGCCAGCTCGACCGGATAGCCGTAGATCCCGGTCGAGATCGCGGGAAACGCGACCGTGCGGCAGCCGAGCTCCGCCGCAAGCTCGAGCGCGCGGCGGTGGCACGAGCCGAGCAGCTCCGCCTCGCCGTACCCGCCGCCGCGCCACACCGGACCGACCGTGTGGATCACATAGCGCGCAGCGAGCCGTCCCGCAGCCGTCGCCTTCGCGTCACCGGTCGCGCAGCCGCCGAGGAGACGGCATTCGGCGAGCAGCTCCGGGCCCGCGGCCCGGTGGATGGCCGCGTCGACTCCACCGCCGCCGAGCAGGCTCGCGTTTGCGGCATTCACGATCGCGTCGACGTGCTGCTCGGTGATGTCGCCGCGCACGACCTCGATCACGGCAACCGCCGAACGATCACCACGTCGAGCCGGCGCGGGCCGTGGACGCCGCGCACGCGGCTGAGCTCGATGTCCGACGTCGCCGACGGACCGGAGACGAACGTCACCGGCCGCTCGACGGTGATGCGCTCGAAGGCTTCGGGCACGGTGCCGACGATGTCGTCGGCGAAGACGACGCAGATGTGCAGGTCGGGGACGAGCGTCAGCGCGCGCCGTCCCTGCGCCGGCCCGCAGTCGAGGACGACCGTTCCCGTCTCGGCAATCGCGAGCAAGCATCCTGTGATCGCCCCGTCCAGCGCGTCGAGCTCGGAGCTCGCGAGGCCGCCGTCGCGGACGAGCTCGACGCCGTCCGGTTGCCACGCATCAGGCAGGTCGAGCGGTACGGCGAGCCTGCGCGCCCCGTGCTCGCGGCATACCTCGCTCAGCGCCGCCGCCAGGCCGTCGGAGGTCGTCTCGCGCACGATGACGTCGTAGTCCGCGATCCGCTCGGCGAAGAGCGCGACGAGCTCGACCGCATCGAGGTCGAGGCGGAGCCGGTACGACCACTCGCGTGAGGGCTCGGCTGCGGGAGCGTGCGCAACCGCCTCGCGGATCCGCCCGAGGATCGCCTCGCGCGCGTCGCTCATCCGCGCTCCCGCCGCCACCAGTCGCGAAAGCTCTCCTCGGGCACGGCCGGCAGCTCTCGTACCTGCGCCCACGCGCGCAGCGGCCCCGGCAGCCGCGCGAGACCCGGGATACCGCGACCTCGCCGCGCTGCGCGCTGCAACCGCTCGAACCGCTCGCGGCTCGCGAACATGCGCGCGAGCACCTGCATCGAAAGCTTCTCGGCGTTCGGCCTGCGCTGCGCGCTCTCCCGCGCCCGCAGATGGATGAGCACGCGCGGGATGTCGATGCGGACGGGACAGACGTCTGCACACGCGCCGCAGAGAGTCGACGCGAACGGAAGCGAGCCGGCCTGGTCGATCCCGACGAGCTGGGGACTGATGATTGCGCCGATCGGGCCTGGATAGACGGAGCCATACGCGTGCCCGCCCGTGCGCGTGTACACCGGGCAGACATTGAGGCATGCGGAGCAGCGGATGCACCGCAACGCCTCCCGCCCCACGTCGTCTGCAAGCGCGTCCGTGCGGCCGTTGTCGAGCAGGATCAGATGGAACGCGCGCGGCCCGTCGCCCTCGTGCACGCCGGTCCAGAGCGAGGTGTAGGGGTTCATACGCTCGGCGGTCGACGATCGCGGCAGCAGCTGCAGGAAGACCTCGAGATCGTCGAGCGTCGGGACGACCTTCTCGATCCCCATGATCGTGATCAGCGTCTCGGGCAAGGTCGTGCACATGCGTCCGTTGCCCTCCGACTCGACGACGCAGACGGTTCCGGTCGCAGCGACCGCGAAGTTCGCGCCGCTGATCCCGACGCGCGCCCGGAGGAAGCGCTCGCGAAGGTAGAGCCGCGCCGCCCCGGCGAGCGCGGCCGGCTCGTCCGAGAGCTCGGACACACCGAGGGTGCGCAGGAAGAGCTCCCGGATCTGCGCGCGGTTCTTGTGAATCGCAGGAACGAGAATGTGCGACGGGGCGTCGTGTCCGAGCTGGACGATCAGGGCGGCGAGATCCGTCTCGACGGCGGCGATCCCACGCTCCGCGAGGGCCTCGTTCAGTCCGATCTCTTCCGTCGTGAGCGACTTCACCTTCACGACCTCGTCGGCTCCGGTCGCGGCGACGAGGTCGCCGGCGATGCGATTCGCCTCCGTCGCGTCGCGCGCCCAGTGGACGACGCCGCCGCGCGCCCGGACACGGTCTTCGAGCTCGAGGAGGTAGCCGTCGAGGTTGTGCAGAGCGGCGTCCTTCGACGCAGCTCCGGCCGCCCGCAGCGCCTCCCAGTCCGGAAGCTCCGCTACGACCCGCGACCGTTTCTCCCTGATCGCCCGCGTCGCATGTCCGAGATTGCTGCGCAGCTGTGCGTCTCGAAGACCGATCCGCGCACCTTCCTGGAAGCTCGTCACCGGCCGGCGTCGTCCGCGGTCGTCGCAAGGATCTCCGCGAGGTGAAGGGTTCGGCCGCCGCCCCCGAGGCGTGCGAGCCCGCCCCCGATGTGCATCAGGCAGGAGTTGTCGCCTGCGGTGCACACCTCCGCGCCGGTCTCGGCGATGCACTGGAGCTTGTCGGCGAGCATCGCCGCGGACACCTCGTGGTTCTTGACCGCGAAGGTTCCGCCGAAGCCGCAGCACTCAGCGGCATCGGGGAGCTCGACGAAGTCGATGCCTCGCACGGCGCGCAGCAGGCTGAGCGGGCGGTCGCCGAGCCGAAGGCCGCGCAACCCGTGGCAGGTGGGGTGGTACGTCACGCGATGCGGGAAGTAGGCGCCGACGTCGTCCACGCCGAGCCGGTCGACCAGGAACTCGGACAGCTCGAGCACGCGCGGCACGAGCTCGGAGACGTCGGCGGCGAACGACGCGTCGGACGCCCCCTCGGCGAGGTGGGGGAACTGCTCGCGCACCATGCCGACGCACGAGGCGGACGGGGAGACGATCACCTCGCAGTCGGCGAAGACCCGTACGAAGCGTCGGGCCAGCGCCAGCGCCTCGTCCGGATAGCCGCTGTTCAAATGCATCTGGCCGCAGCACGTCTGCTCGAGCGGAAACGCGACCGTCTGCCCCAGGCGTTCGAGCAGGCGAACGACCGCTTTGCCGGTCGACGGGTAGAGCGTGTCGTTGAAGCACGCGACGAACAGGGCGACGTTCAAGGACGCGAGCTTACGGCAGGCGGCTCCCGTCAGCCCACAGCTGCCGCGAGCTCGTAATAGCTCCGGCGAAGGCTCGGCTCCTGCTGCCGGAACGCCTCGACGACCGTGGGGTCGAACTGGCGCCCGGCCTGGGCCGCGATCTCGGCCACCGCTTCGTCCCACGGAAGCGCGGCACGATACGGGCGGTCGCTCGTCATCGCGTCGAGTGCGTCCGCGACCGCGAACACCCGCGCGCCGAGCGGGATCTCCGAGCCGGCCAGACGATCCGGGTACCCTCGGCCGTCCCACCGTTCGTGGTGGGAGCGCACGACCCGGATCCCTCCGCCGGCGAGCAGCGAGACACCGCCGAGCATCTGCTCGCCGAGCACGGTGTGCGTCTCGAGCACCGAGCGCTCGCTGTCGGTGAGCGGACCGCGCTTGCGGAGGATCCCGTCGGGGATCCCGATCTTGCCGACGTCGTGAAGGAGGAAGCCGTACTCGATGCCCGGCTCGTTGAGGAGCGCAGCGTCGACGGTGAGCGCGAGCTCGGTCGCGTATCGCAGCACGCGTTGCGAGTGAGCACCCGTTCCGATGTCCTTCGACTCGAGCGCAGCCGCGAGCGCACCGACCGTCTGGCGATACGCGTGCTGCAGCAATGCGCGCTGACCCCGCTCGACCTCGAGCAGCTGGCGAAGGTCCTCCGCGTAGAGCTGCACCTGTTCGCTCGGCCGCGGGGAGTCGCGGCGAGCCAGTCGGTAGTCCGCGCGGCCGAGCTGCTGCTCCACAACCGCAAGGAGCTCGAGCGGACTGAACGGCTTGCGCAGGAACCCGTCGGCGAGGGCGGCCGCCGCCGCCTCACTCGTGCCGGTGTCGGCACCGCTGAGGATCAGGATCGCGATCTCGTCCGTGCGCGGATCGGACTTGAGCTCGCGGCAGAAGGCAAACCCGTCCGCATCGGGCAGACCGACGTCGAGGACGATCAGATCCGGCCGCGCAGTCGAGAGGGCTCGGCGCGCCTGAGCCGCAGACGCGGCCTCCTCCACCTCGAGCTCGATTCCCTCGAGTGTCGTGCGCAGCAGCGTGCGCAGTCCGAAGTCGTCGTCGACCACGAGCACCCGCGCACCCGTCGCCGGCCCGTCGTCTCGCCGTGCCGCGACGCGACTCTTCCCGGCCCGTTTCGCCGCATACAGGGCCTCGTCGGCGCAGGCGAGCAGCGTCACGGCCGAACGTCCGTCGTGCGGTGCGCTCGCGACGCCGACCGAGATCGTCGGAAGCCGCCGCGGCCTGCGGTGCAGATAGAGCGCCTGCCGCAATCGCTTGATGACCTGCGACGTCGCGTTCGTCCCCTCGATCAGCAGCGCGAACTCGTCGCCGCCGAAACGGTAGAGCTCCTCGCTCGCGCGCAGGCTTCGCTGTGCCACACGGGCGAGCTCGCGCAGAACCGCGTCACCGGCCTGATGGCCGAGCCGGTCGTTCGTCGCCTTGAAGTCGTCGATGTCGAAGAGCGCGATTCCGAACGGGCCGCCGGCAGCGACGAGGCCCTCCAGCCGCTCGTCGAACGCGCGCCGGTTCGGCAGGCCGGTGAGGGCGTCGCGGCGGGCCTCCGTCCGGGTCAGCAGCAGCAATCGTTCGCTCGCGACGGCGGCAGCCGCGAGATCGGCGACTGCGGCGACGAGCTCGACGTCGATGACGAACGGAAGCTCTGCGGGCATGGCGACGAGGACGGACCCCAACGGCAGGCCGTCCGAGACGAGCGGCAGCGCGAAGGCATCACCGAACGAGAGACCCGCGACGGTGAACTCCGACTCGGACCCCGCATCGGCCTCGACCGGCGCGGACTCCTCGAACGCACGAGCTGCGGCCGCCGGGGCAGGCGCGAGCACGTCTGCCGCGAGCGGGCCGGCGAAACCTGCGAGTGCGAGCTCGCTCCCACTCGACAGGTAGACGGCGGCCGCCGCGCCGCCGGTCAGTTCGTGCAGCTCGCGCGCCACGAGAGGACCGATACCTCTGTTCGGCGAGCGCGTGAGCGCGTGCGCGAGACGGAGTAGCGGGTCACCGGCTCCCGCGATCGCGCGCTCGAGCTCCCACGAGGGCGCGCCCTTGACGCAATACGCGTCCGCGCCGGCTTCGAGCATCGCATCGATCACCTCGCGCTCGGATGAGCCGGCGAACGCCACGATGCGTGCCGCCGGTAGCAGCCGTCTGATTCGGAACGTGGCGGCGACGCCGTCGAGAACCGGCATCGCGACGTCCATCAGAACGACGTCCGGTGACAGAGCGGCTGCGAGCTCGACCGCCTGCTGCCCGTCGCGCGCTTCACCGACGATCTCGATCTCGTCTTGTTCGTCGAGCATCGCGCGGAGCGCGGCGCGGGCGTGGGACGAGTCGTCGCAGATAAGGAGACGAATCACCGCAGCACGGCCTGCTGGAGCGTTGCCCTTACTGCTTGGGCGACGGGGGTGTCGTCACCGATGACGAGAACGTGCGGCGTCATTCTCGCGGCCTCTCTGTTGAAGGGTACGGCCGATAAGACAGGCGCGGGCCGCGAAACTTGCGGCTGCCGCGGTCGGATCCCTCGAACGAGGGAGTCTGCGGGGGGGACCGATCGGCCTACCCCGAACGGGGGAGGCGGCGCCCGAAGGCAAGGCGCACCCTTTTGTCCATGCGGGCCCCGCCGCCGCCGCAGCAGCACCGCCTCTCAGCACGGAACGGACGCGCTTGACCGCCGTCTCGCCGGTCGAGGGCACGACCCGTGGTGCACCGCGCCGCCCACCGCCGGAGGCTGCGTTCGCGAGCTTCTACAAAGAGCACTCGAACCGCGTCTTCGCGTACTGCTTCAGGCGTCTGCGATCGCGCGAGGAGGCCGAAGACGCCGTCCAGACGACGTTCCTCTACGCCTGGCGCGGGCTCGGTCGCGGAGTCGTGCCCGTGTTCGAGGCAGCCTGGCTGCTCACGATCGCGCGCAACGTCTGCCTGAACCGCGCCGAAGCCGCCGGCCGTCGTGCCGTCGAAGTCGCTCGGGATCCATACACCCTCGAGGAGACCGTCCCTGCCCCGGTCCCGAGTGACGAGCTCGAAGGGTTGCCGGAGGCGCTCGCGGCACTCACCGAGCGGCAGCGGCGGGCGATCCTGATGCGGGAGTGGCAGGGCCTCTCGTATCAGGAGATCGCACTCGAGCTCGGCCTCACGCAATCGGCGGTCGAGACCCTCCTCTTCCGCGCTCGGCGCACACTCGCCGCGCGACTCCGCCGCCCGCTCGGCGTCGGCCCGCTGCTGCCGTGGTGCAAGTCAACGCTCGCCGGCGGCGGCGGAAAGATCGCGGTCGGCGCCGCCGTCGTCGCGCCTTAGGGCTATTGATGTAACCGGCAACGTTCGCCGGGCCCCTGGCAACGTCACCGGCCACATCACTAGTAACGACGGCCGCGGTCGCGGCCCTGCAGCCGTCGTTGGCCGGCCACGTAGACGAAGGCTACGACGGCGACTGCGAGAGCGCACACGACGCCGCTCAGCCAATTACCGCCCGTGAAGCGCCAGAGACCGATCCCGGCCGCAACGGCACCGACGAGGCCGAGCACCCGATAGCGCACCGAAGGGCGTACGTTCGTAGCCACCACGGCACTCTAGTGCGCAATCAACGTACCTGCACGAGCGGTGCGCACCTCACGTGACAGCGTCTCGATGTCGTAGGCGCCATAGTGCCGCCGGCCGTTGACGAAGAACGTCGGGGTGCCCGAGACCCCGCTCAGGTCGGCGGAGTCGACGTCTGCTGCAACGCGCCCGGCACCGGCGTGCTTGCGGAGGTCGTCTTCGAATCGCTCGAGGTCGAGGCCGATCTCGCGGGCGTACCGGACGAGATCAGGCGGCCGGAGTGCGTCCTGGTGGAGAAGCAGCAGATCGTGCATCTCCCAGAAGGCGCCCTGCACGGCAGCCGCCTCGGCCGCTTCTGCGGCGCTCTGCGCGCGTTGATGAACGTCGTTCAGCGGGAGGTGGCGCCAGACGTACTGCACCTCGTCTCCGAATTCGGCGAGCAGCTCGCGAATGACGGTCTCGGCCTGTCCGCAATACGGGCACTCGAAGTCGCCGTACTCGACGAGTGTGACCGGTGCGTCCTCCGGACCGCGAATGTGATCACGCTCGGGGTCGACCGGGTCGGCGAGGTCGACGATCGACTCTGCGGTGCCGAGGATCGCCTGGACGCGAGCTCGTGCCGGCAACAGTCTCACCGCCCGGAAGAAAAGCCAGGTCGCAACCGACGCGGTCAGTGCGGCGGTCAGCACGCCGAGCTTCGCCTCCTCGAGCTGGGCACCCTTGAACGCATGCTCGGCGACGAGGATCGAGACGGTGAACCCGATGCCCGCAATCGCGCCGCCGCCGGCGACTGCACCCCAGCCCACCGGCGGACGCAGACGGCCACCGCTCAGGCGGGTGACGAGCCACGCCGTGCCCGTGATGCCCACGGGTTTGCCGAACACGTAGCCGAACAGCACGCCGAGCGTGATCGGCGACGAATACGCGCGCGTGAGGAAGGAGCCGTTGATCGCGATTCCCGCATTGGCGAGCGCGAACAGCGGCACGAACACGTAGCTCGTCCACGGGTGCCAGAGCTGCTGCAGCCGCTCGTTGGGCGAGATTGCCTGACGCAGACCCTCACGAGCATCTCGCTCGAGCTCGGGCGTCGGCTGCTCGCGGAAGAGCCGGAAGAGAACCGTCGCGCGCTCGAGGTCGACGCGCGCGGCCGGATAGGCGTACGCGAGCAGGCCCATGGCCAGCCCGACGACGATCGGGTCGATCCCGGACTCGTACGTGGCGACCCAGGCAGCCACGCCGAGCGGCAGGTAGACGAGCCCGCGCCGCGCGCCCGCCGCCCGGATCACGAGCACCACGCCGAAGAGCGCAACCGCGACGAAAAGCGATCCCCAGGCCACGGACTCGCTGTAGACCGTCGCGATGACGACGAGCGCGACGACGTCGTCGACGACGACGACTGTGAGCAAGAAGGCCCGCAGCCGGTCGGGCAGCTGGCGTCCGATGAGCGCGAGCATCCCGAGCGCGAACGCGGTGTCGGTCGACATTGCGATCCCCCACCCGTGCGCGGACGGCCGGCCGCCGTTGAAGGCGAGATAGATCGCGATCGGGACGGCCATGCCGCCGAGGCCTGCGAGCACCGGCAGAGCCACACGGCGCCGCTGCCGCAGCTCGCCGAGGTCGAACTCGCGGCGGGCCTCGAGGCCGACCACGAAGAAGAAGAACGCCATCAGCCCGGTGTTGACCCAGTGGCGGAGATCCTGGGCAATGCCCCAGTGGCCGACCCGGATCGACAGGCGCGTTTGCCAGACGGTCGCGTAGGAATGCGCGTCCGTGTTCACCCAGACGAGCGCCGCGACGGCGGCAAAGAGCAGGAACGCAGCGCCGCCCGTCTCTGTGTTGACGTACTCGCGGAGCGGCGTCTGGAGATTCCGCGCCCATGCCGTCGTTCCGGAGAACGCGCGTCCGCCGGCAGAGGCCCGTCCAGCTTCCACTTCGCAAGTATGGGGATCCGAGCACGCGCAATGAGGAGGCTCCACCGGCAGCGGAGCCTCCCCTCGCGTGAGCGACCCTCAGGGCGCCGGGACTGCGACCCGGTTGCCCGGGACGATCTGCGCCTGGTAGGCGAACACCTCGCGGCTCCGCGGATCGACCAGCACCTTCACCCAGTTCACGTCGTTCGTCCCGTTGGGCGCGTTGTCGCCGAACGTCTCGACGCGTGTGAAGTTCTCGAGCCGGCGTCCCTGCGAGTCCAGCAGCGGCTTGTCAATGCGAAAGTAGTGCGAGTCGCCGTGCACGTAGGCGACGGGCCGCGCGAAGGCGATCGTCTCGTTGCGAAGCGGAGTGAGAAACGCCTGGAACCCGTCGGGGGCCGTGTCTGTCTCCGCGAGTGTCTGCGGATCGCGGAGCGGCGCCCTCGTCGCGTCCGACCTGTCGAAGCCCGGATCGGCCTGGGAGATGATCATCACCGCGGCGGATCCTTCCGCCCTCGCCTGCATGAACGTCTCGTGCAGCCAGACGATGTCCGCGGCGTTGCGCGCGGCGAACTCGGCAGGGTCGGGCGCCGTGTCGCACAGGTTGTTGCACGATCCCTGCACGTTCAGCGTCGCGTACGTCACGTTGCCGACGGTCCAGCGGCGATTCTCGACGCAGGGGACGTTCCCGGTCACGCCGAGGCAGAGCGCCGCAGTCTGCACCTCCTGGCGAAGCTGACGCCGGCCCAGGGTGTACGGCGTGCCGAAGAAGAATTGCCGCTCGAAGTCCAGCCGCTCGAGCGACGATACGCCCGGGTTGCGGTCGCAGTCGGTCCAGTCGTTGTCGCCGGGCGTGAAGGCGGCAGGCTCCTTCAAGGAGTCGAAGTACCCCTTCGCCTGGTCGTAGAGCGCCTGGGTGCACGGACCCGACCCCGGCCTTCAGGTCGCCGTCCATTGCGGTGAACGCGAGCTTCTGCTCGTTCATGTCGGCGATGAGGTTCGGCACGCCCGTCGTCGCCTGGACGGCGTTGTACGGCAGATCGCCCCAGAGGCCGATCGCGTACGGCTCGACTCCGCGGCCTCCTTCGTACTGAGCGCCGTCGGTGCGACTGCCCATCGCAAAGCCGGCCGTGAGCGCGCCGGCAAGGAGTGCGCCGAGCAGCGGCAGGATACGATTGCGCATCGAGTGATGCTCCCTTCCTGAGCTCGCAGAACAGGTCGCGCGCGAAGCTAACAGCGCGGTCTGCGCAGAAGGGGCTGCGTCACCCCACGTTCACCGCACCGTTTCCGGCTTGCGAAGGTCAGCTTCTTACGCGCCGGTGAACACTTTCTGAAATCTGCGTCAGCTTCTGGGCGGCACGCCATCGCGACACATATGAAGGCAGTGCCACCGACAAGGAGGGGACCCACAATGCGACGCTACGCACCGCTACTGCTCGCCGTCGTCGCCGCGGCGTCGATCGCACCCCAGGTTCTGGGAGCGACCCGAGACGCAAATCCGGTCGTCAAGTGGAAGGCGCCGAAGTTCGGGCCGATCCTTGCGACGAAGGGCCACCTCGCGCTCTACACGTGGAAGACGGAGCGCGACAAGAAGGTGCACTGCACCGGCGCCTGCGCGAAGGCATGGCCGCCGCTCACGATCGCGAAGGGCACGATGGTCGCCAAGCACGTCGCAGGCGTCATGGGGACCTTCGGCGAGATCATGCGCCCGGACGGGGGGACGCAGGTCACCTACGGTGGGCGCCCGCTCTACACCTACCACGGCGACAGCCCGACGAAGATCCTCTGCAACGGCGTCGACGGCTGGTTCGTCGTCCGCGTGCACTGAGCCTCGAGCAGCCGCACGGACGAGATTTCAGGGATTCGTAATCCCGTCCGTGCGGCGGCAAGCTACCGTCGAAAGGTGATGGATCCCGTCCGCGACGAGCCGAAGGACGCCAGGGCGTACGGACGCCGCACCTTCCTCGGCGTCACCGCGCTCGGCCTCTCCTCCCTGCTCTGGGGCAAGCCGGTCTGGGAGGCGCTCTCGCACCCGCTGGTTCAGGCACTCCCGCCGAGCCTCGTCCCCTCCGGCTGGCGGATCTACACGGTCGCGTCGTCGATGCCGACGTTCGAACCGGCGACCTGGCGCCTGCGGATCGAAGGTCTCGTCGACCGTCCCCAGACGCTCACGTACAACGACCTGCGCAGCCTGCCGCGCGCCGAGCAGGTTTCGACGTTCCACTGCGTCACCGGCTGGTCGGTCAAGAACGTGCACTGGGCCGGAGTGCGCTTCCGCGACCTGCTCGCGGCGGCTGCCCCGACCAGCGATGCGTCGGTTCTCGAGTTCATCTCGTCAGAGATCCCCTACGCCGACACACTGACGCTCGAGCAGGCGAAGCTCCAGGACGCAATGCTTGCGTACGAGATGGACGGGAAGCCGCTCGCGCGCGAGCACGGCGCCCCGGTACGCGTCGTGATCCCCGAGATGTACGGCTACAAGAACGTCAAGTGGGTCGAGCGAATCGTCCTCCGGGACACGGTCGAGCCGGGCTACTGGGAGCAGCGCGGCTACGACGTCGACGCCTGGGTCGGCGGCTCGAATGGCTTCTGAGCCGACGTACGTCCGCCGCTTCTCGCGCACGGAGCGGACGCTTCACTGGGTGCACGCGAGCGCCTTCTTCGTCCTGCTCGCGTCAGGGCTCGTGCTCTACGTGCCGCGCCTGAGCGAGCTCGTCGGACGCCGTCCCCTCGTGAAGGACATCCACTTCGACACCGGGCTCGCGTGGATGCTCGCGCTCGCGCTTGTCGTCGTCCTCGGCGACCGCCGCGGCCTTCGCCGCACGCTGCGCGACCTCGACGGCTTCGACCACGACGACCGTTTGTGGCTGCGCCGGATCCCGCGGCCGCAGGGACGGTTCAACGCGGGCCAGAAGCTCAACTTCGCGCTGACGGCCTCGTTCTCGGTCCTGTTCGCAGCCTCCGGACTGCTCCTCTGGTACGGAGAGCGAGACAACCGCTTCCGCTTCGCGAGCACGATCTTCCTCCACGACGGGCTGATGTACGTCTCGCTCGTCCTGCTCGTCGGACACCTCTACCTGGCGCTCATCTATCCGTCGACACGTCACGCGCTGCGCGGAATGACGACGGGGTCGGTGCGTCGCGACTGGGCCGCGCAGCACCACAAGAAGTGGATCGATGAGCAGTCGCAGCACGGTGCGTGACAATGGGAGCGATGACCACCGTCCTCGTCGTCGACGACGAGCCGATCGTGCGCGACGTCGTCGTTCGGTACCTCCAGCGTGATGGGTTCGACACGCTCGAGGCAGCCGACGGCGAGACGGCTCGGGAGCTGATCGAAACCGCCTCGCCCCAGCTCGTCGTGCTCGACGTGATGCTGCCGGGCACCGACGGTCTCACGCTCTGCCGCTGGATCCGCTCCCGCGGCGAGCTTCCCGTGATCATGCTCACTGCCCGCGGTGAGGAGGCGGATCGCATCGTCGGCCTCGAGCTCGGCGCCGACGACTACGTGACGAAGCCCTTCTCGCCGCGCGAGCTCGCCGTTCGCGTCCGCACCGTGCTGCGGCGTACGGCGAGCGCACCGGCTGCCGCCGAGCGGCTCGTGTTCGACGATCTCGTCGTGGATGCGCGGGCACGTGAAGTCGAGGTCGAGGGGCGGCCGCTGCGCCTGACGGCGAAGGAGTTCGACCTGCTCTTCTTCCTCGCGTCAAATCCGCGGGAGGTCTTTTCGCGCGACCAGCTCATGGATCGTGTCTGGGGCTACGCGGCGGCGCTCGACACGGGGACCGTCACCGTGCACATCCAGCGGCTGCGCTCGAAGATCGAACGCGACCCGAAGAGCCCGCGCCGGCTCGAGACGGTCTGGGGTGTCGGCTATCGGTTCGTGCCGTGATTGGCTTCGGGCTCGCGGTTGCCGGCGCGACGCTCGGCGCCGGCCTCGTCGCGACGCTCGCGCTGAGGCTCCTGCCGACCGTGCGCCTACAGCTGGGCGGGCTCGCGCTCCTCGCCGTCCTGCTGCCGCTGGTTTCGGTGCTCGCCTCGGGCTGGGTGATGTTCCACATGGGCAAGGACGTGAAGATCCTCGCCGTCGCAGCCGCGGCGGCGTCGGCTGCGGTGGCCGCCGCGCTCGCGCTCGGCACCTCGATCGCGCGCCGGATCGAGCGGCTCGGATCGGCGTCGTCGCGGCTCGCCGCCGGAGAGCTCAGCGCGCGGGCGCCGGAGGAAGGGCCGCGAGAGCTGGGCGACCTCGGCCGCTCCTTCAACGAGATGGCGGCGAATCTCGAGGGCCTCTTCGACGCGCGGCGCGAACTCGTCGCTGCCGCGAGCCACGACCTGCGCACGCCGATCGCCTCGATCGCCGCGATGCTCGAGGCGATCGAGGACGGCCTCGCGGACGCGACCGAGTACCTCGAGCCGCTGCAGGATCAGACCCGTCGGCTCGCGGCGCTCGTCGAGGACCTGTTCGACCTCGCTCGCATCGACGCAGGCGCACTCGCCTACGAGCTCCAGACGGTCGCGCTCGCGCCCCTCGTCGAGTCGTGCGTCCGCGGCTTCGAGGCCGAAGCGCGTGCACGGAACGTGCATCTCGAGCAGCGGCTCGACCCCGCGCCGTCTGCGCGCTGCGCACCCGATCAGGTGGAACGCGTGCTGCTCAACCTGCTGACGAACGCGCTGCGCCACACGCCGTCCGACGGCACCGTGGCCGTCCTGCTCGCCCGCGCCGACGGCGACGTCCGCGTCACCGTCGAGGACACCGGCGAGGGGATCACGCCGGAAGCCGCGCAGCGCATGTTCGACCGCTTCTGGCGCAGCGACACGGCACGCATGCAGGGCGAGGGCGGCGCCGGGCTCGGGCTCGCAATCGCCCGCGGCCTCGTCGAGGCGCAGGGAGGGCGGATGTGGGCCGAGCCGCGGGAGACGGGGGGCTCGCGGGTCTCCTTCACCCTGCCCGTGGCCCTGTAGATCGGGCTGTTGTGCGTTTTCGCGCGCCGGAGGAGGCCTGGATGCCATACCGTTCGAGCGTGCAGTCGACGCCGCTGATCTCCGGCTCGCTCCTTTTCGGCCTTCCCCGGTAGGGGAAGCGCACTCTGCACATACTCGTCCCCGTCCGCCGGGAGTAGTGCGTCCTCTTCGCGCCGAAGGAGCCCGAGATGTCCATGCCGTACCGCAAATACCGTCCGTACGAAAGCGTCGATCTTCCCGATCGTACGTGGCCCGACAACGTGCTCACGAGCGCGCCGATCTGGTGTTCGACCGATCTACGAGACGGCAACCAGGCGCTCGTCAACCCGATGGACACCGCACGGAAGCAGCGCTTCTTCGCGCTCCTCTGCGAGCTCGGCTTCAAGGAGATCGAGGTGGGCTTTCCGGCGGCGTCGAAGGCGGACTTCGACTTCGTACGGCTGCTGGTCGAGGACGGCTTGATTCCGGATGACGTCACGATCGCGGTTCTGACGCAGGCGCGCCCGGAGTTGATCCAGCGCACCTACGAGGCGGTCGACGGCGCGCGACGGGCCATCGTCCATCTGTACAACTCCACATCTGTCACGCAGCGGCGCGTTGTCTTCGGGCTCGACAAGGCAGGCATCACGGAGCTCGCCGTGCGCGGCGCCGCGATGTGCAAGCGGCTCGCGCTCGAGAGCGACACGGAGATCGCCTTCGAGTACTCGCCCGAGAGCTTCCACCACACCGAGCTCGACTACGCGCTCGAGATCTGCGAGGCGGTCGCGGAGGAGTGGGACCCGACCCCGCATGCGAAGATGATCGTCAATCTGCCGACGACGGTCGAGCACTTCCCGCCGAACGTGTACGCCGACCGGATCGAGTGGTTCACGCGGCACTTCTCGCGCCGCGACTCGGCTGTCATCTCGGTGCATCCGCACAACGACCGCGGCACCGCGGTGGCCACCGCCGAGCTCGGCCTGATGGCCGGCGGCGAGCGGGTCGAGGGAACGCTCTTCGGCAACGGCGAACGGACCGGCAACGTCGACATCGTCACGCTCGCGCTCAACCTTCTCACGCAGGGTGTCGACCCGCAGCTCGACTTCTCGCAACTGGACGAGGCGAGGCGGATCGTCGAAGAGTGCAACGAGCTGCCGATCCATCCGCGGCATCCCTGGGCCGGGGAGCTCGTCTACACGGCGTTCTCCGGCTCGCACCAGGACGCGATCAAGAAGGGGATGCACGCGCAGCAGCGTTCCGAGGGCGACACGTGGGACGTCCCGTACCTGCCGATCGACCCGAAGGACGTCGGCCGCACCTACGAGGCGATCATCCGCGTCAACTCGCAGTCGGGGAAGGGCGGCGTCGCGTTCCTGCTCTCGAGCCAGTTCGGGCTCGAGCTGCCTAGAGGGCTCCAGGTCGACTTCGCGCAGAAGGTGCAGGCGATCGCCGATGCGGAGGGCGGGGAGCTCTCCCCGGCCGAGATCCATGCGCTCTTCGAGGCCGAGTACCTGTCGGTGCGCGAGCCGTACGAGTTGCTCTCGTACCGGCACGAGTCGAGCGACGACGGCGACCGGCTGACCGCCCAGGTGCGGAGCGGGGACCAAACGGAGGAGATCGCCGCCGCCGGGAACGGCCCGATCGCGGCGCTCGTGCACGCGCTCGCGGAGCGCCACGACGTTGCGATCACGGTGCTCGACTACCACGAGCACGCGATGAGCACCGGCGAAGACGCCGTGGCGGCGGCCTACATCGAGGCCGACGTCGACGGCCTTCCCGTCTGGGGCGTCGGCATGCACCCGAGCATCGTCACGGCGTCGCTGCGCGCGGTCGTCAACGCGCTCAACCGCGCGATCCTGCTGCGCGCGGCGCAGCAGGCTGCGCTCCACGCCTTCGACACTGCATAGTGACGCAACCAGGTTTCAACCTGGTTGCAGTCGTTCCGGAACGACTCAGCCCGCGCTCGACTCGGCCCAGATGTTGATGTCGCTCTCGACCGCGTAGCGGTCGATCTCCTCGATCTCCTCCGGCGAGAGGTCGAGCCGCTCGAGCGCGGCGACGTTCGCCTCGAGCTGCGCGACGCTGCTCGCCCCGATGAGCGCCGAGGTCACGCGTGCGTCGCGCAGCGTCCACGCAATCGCCAGCTGCGCGAGCGACTGGCCACGCCGAGCCGCGATCTCGTTCAGCGCGCGCACGCGTTCCAGCACGGCATCGCTCAGGAGTTCTTCCGAAAGCGAGCCGTGCTGAGCGGCGCGCGAATCCTTCGGGATGCCGTTCAGGTACTTGTCGGTGAGCATCCCTTGCGCGAGCGGGGAGAAGACGATGCAGCCGACGCCGAGCTCACCGAGGACCTCGAGCAGCGCATCTTCGATCCAGCGGTTCAGCATCGAGTAGGACGGCTGGTGGATGAGGAGTGGCGGGCCGAAGTCCCGGAGGATCGCCGCCGCCTCATTCGTCCGCTCGGCGGAGTACGACGAGATGCCGACATAGAGTGCCTTGCCCTGCCGCACCGCCGAGTCGAGCGCGCCCATCGTCTCCTCGAGCGGCGTCTCCGGATCGAACCGGTGCGAGTAGAAGATGTCGACGTAGTCGAGGCCCATCCGCAGCAGGCTCTGATCGAGGCTCGCGAGCAGGTACTTCCGCGAGCCTCGATCCCCGTACGGCCCCGGCCACATGTCGTAGCCGGCCTTCGTCGAGATCACGAGCTCGTCGCGGTACGGCCGGAAGTCCTGCTCGAACACGCGCCCGAAGTTCTCCTCGGCGGAGCCGTAGGGAGGGCCGTAGTTGTTTGCGAGGTCGAAGTGGGTGACTCCGAGGTCGAACGCCCGGCGGAGGATCGCCCGGCTCGTGTCGAGCGGTCGGTCGTGCCCGAAGTTCTGCCAGAGGCCGAGCGACACGGCGGGGAGCTTCAGGCCACTCGCGCCGCAACGCCGGTAGAGCATCGTGTCGTAACGGTCATCGGCGGCGAGATAGGTCATTGTTTCGCTCCTTGGTCGGGTGAGGTCCGAGCTTGCCGGACCGGACCACTTCAAGTCGGAGACTCCGAGCGCGAGCTCGCGGACGTCCGTTCCGGCACCGGAGCTTGTCCTCCGCACCGGAGAGGAGTACCGTCAACGGCTGGGACGACCTGCGGCCCGACTCGAAGGGAGTGCCGCATGACGTCCACGATCACCAGGGTCGCGCAGTTGACGAACGTTGCCGTGCACCCGGCGACGAACGCCGGTGCGCGCTACCGCTCGGCCCGCGTCGGCGGCTTCCCGGCCGAGCCCGGCCTGAATCTCCGCAACTTCGGCGGCCGGACGATCGAGCACCTCACGTTCACGCACGTCTACCTTGGCGGCGAGGCGGCCTGGAGCCCTGCCGACGTCGACAACATCGACTGGGCGCTGCCGGCGGCGATGCGCGACGAGCACCTGAACAACGTGATCGCGCAGTACTACCCCGACGGGAAGCCGACCGCGGCCTTCGAGGCGTCGCGGTACATCGAAGGGCCGCTCCCGGAGCGCGTGTTCCGCAACACGATCGAAGGCTTCGTCGCCGCCCTCGACGTCACCGGCTTCCCACTCTCCTCGACGGTGTTCTGCTTGCTGCTTCCGCGCGGAGTCGTGCTCGTCGACGGCGACTCGCCCGGGCATGCGAAGCGCCGCGACAAGGACGACGCGGAGCCGACGTTCCGCGAACACGACGAGGCCTCCGACTCCAAGCACGGCCTCGGCGGGTTTCACGGCTCGATCCACCGGAAGCGCGGCGCGGAGACGCAGACGCTGTATTACGCGGTCGGCGTGTACGACGAGGGCCCGAACGGCATCGCCGTCTTCCGCGAGCCGTGGAAGAACATCTGCGCGGTCTTCTACCACGAGCTCTGCGAGGCGAGAACGGACCCGGACGTCGAGGACGCGATCCGCGCCGGCGACGCGCCGGATGCGGACCGTTTCCTCGGCTGGTATTCGCCGCGCGGCGGCGAAATCGGCGACATCCCGCTGGACGAGGCCGGCGGTGATCTCCGCGCCGTGATCAAGGAGGTGCCGCTGACGAGAAGCACCAGGAAGGTCCCGATCCAGCTGATGTGGTCGAACGCGGTGGCAGGGCCGGAGGGACCGATCGCAACGGAGCACGGCTCATGAACATCCCGTTCCTGCACCGCGAAGAGGACGAGCCCGAGGACATGAGCTTCCCGCAGCTCGTGTTCGCGCATTACCTGCGGCAGCGCGAGCTGTACTCGGCCGCATACGACGGGGCACCGAGCGCCGATCGAACATTGCGCGGTCCCGCCGAGGAGGAGTACCAGCGAAAGCTCGCCGCCTTCACGAAGAGGAACGGGAGGATCCTCGATGCGTACTGGTGCACGCACGAGATCTCCGCCGTCGCGCTCACCGCGCGCGCTGTCTGGGGCTGGCGCGGCCTCTGGCCGCACCGCGGGCTCGTGACGCACCTCCACGGAGCGACCGACTGGGCAACGCGGCACTCCCAGGAGATCTCGTCGCAGCTCTATGCGTGCGAGTCGCTTGCGATCCGCGCGAACGAGGTGCTGCTCGGGACGAGCGAGCGGATCGTGATGCAGCTCCTGATGTCGCAGAGCGCCCGCCTGCTCGCGGTCGTCGACCGCGAGAACGCACCCGCGCCGGCGGCCGTCGCGAAGGCCGTGAAGGAGTCCCAGGCGCAGCTCGCCGAGATCCGCTCGTACTACGACCGTGCCGGCCAGAAGGCCGTGCGCATCTTCTATGTCGGAGGCATGCTCGCCGGGCTCGCGCTCCTCGGGATCGCGCTGCTCGTGCTCTGGTCCGGCGGGTCGGGCGACCACGTACTCGCGGCGGTGGCGATGGGAGGAGTGGGCGCTGTCGTCAGCGTGCTCTCCCGCATGGCCAACCGCGACAGTCGGTTCCACCTCGACCACGAGGTCGGCCAGAAGGAGGCACGCCGGCTCGGCGCGTTCCGGCCCTTCATCGGCGCGACGTTCGGCGCCGTGCTCTATCTCGCGATCGCGAGCGACCTCGTCTCGCTCGGCGCGCTGACCCCGAAGGAGAGGACGCTCCCGTTCTACGCAGTGGTCGCATTCCTCGCGGGCTTCAGCGAGCGCTGGGCCAAGGTCGTCCTCGATCTCGCCCCGCCCGCCGCCGAGCCGAAGCGCACACCCCAACCACGGCCGGCCGAGGCGGCAGAGACAGAGGTGGTTCCAGAGGCGCCGATCGCCTCGTCGTCCACGACCTCCTAGACGAGCAGCGTCTTGATCTCGCCGGCTGCGGCGCGGGCCTGGCGTCCGATCTCGGGAAGCCGCTCTGCCGGGACCCGGTGCTGCGGGCCCCACACGCTCACGATCGCAACCGGCCGCTCGCGCTCGTTGAGCACCGCTGCCGACGCGCCGAACAGTGTCTCCTCGAGCTCGCCGACGCAGATGCTGTAACCGTTGCGCCGCACGGCCTCGAGCTCTTCCTCGAGCTGGCGCCGCTGGGTCAGCGTGGTGTCGGTGAAGCGCTCGAGCTTCGCCGGCACGAGCACGTCGCGCTCCTCCTTCGGCAGCCACGCGAGGAACGCCTTGCCGCTCGAGGTCGCATGCAGGGCGACCGCGCGGCCGAGCCAGTTCGGCGACATGATCTGCGGCGCCTCGACCTGATGCACGTACACGAGGTTGAAACGCTTTGCGACCGCGAGATTGACCGTTTCCCCGGTGTCGTTCGCGAGGAGCTGCAGCACCGGGTGCGCGCGGCGGACGAGCGCGTCGTGATCGCCTGCCGCTGCGATCTGGAAGATCGCGTAGCCGACGCTGTAACGCTGCGTGACGGGGTCGCGCTCGACGAGGCCCTGCCTGTCGAGCGTCGCGAGCAGCCGCCACGCCGTGCTCCGGTTGAGGCCGCAGCGCGCGGCGAGCTCCGCGACGGTCAGCGGCTCGCGGCTGTTGGCGACCGCTTTCAGCAGCGCAGCCGCACGGTCGACTGACTGGATCGTGCGGAGCCCGCGCTCGGAGTCGACCAAGTCGCTCATTGCGGCTCCATCCTGCCTACGAGCCGGGCATCGAGGCCGACTGCTCCGCCGGGCGTGACGAGCAGCGGATTGATCTCGAGCTCGGCGATCCAGGGAGCCTGCGCCGCGAGCCGGGAGAGCGCCGAAGCCGCTTCCGCCGCTGCCCGAACGTCGACCGCGGGCCGGCCGCGGGCGCCGGCGAGGAGCGCGGCGCAGCGAAGAGAGAGGAGAAGCTCCTCGGCCTCGTCCGGATCGACGGGAGCGAGCGCGACCGCAACGTCGGCGAGCACCTCGGCATAGATGCCGCCGAGCCCGACGAGCAGGAGCGGGCCGAAGCGCGGGTCGCGCCGGACACCGACGATCAGCTCGACCCCGTCGCGAAGCGTCACCATCCGCTCGACGGACCACTCGCCCGGCTCGCCGAAGGCCGCCTCGAGCTCTCCGGCGTCGCCGATGCCGAGCACGACGCCGCCCTCGTCGGACTTGTGCTCCAGGCTCAGATCCTTGAGGACAACGGGGTAGCCCAGCTCAGCCGCTGCGGCGAGCGCCTCGGCGCGCGTCCGCACCGAGCGCGCCTCGGCCAGCGGAATCCCGGCCGACGCGACAAGCGCGCGGCTGGAGAAGTAGCCCTCCTCGACAGGCGAGGCGGAGTCGCCGAGCTCGGAGAGCTTGCGTGCCGGCCGTGGCGCGAGAACGGCAAGCGCCCGCGCAGCCCTTTCGATCTCCCGGTAGACGAGCGCACCCTCGGTCCGCAGCACCGCCGCCGCCTCCGTGTCGGGATAGAGCGTGTGCACGACGAGCGGCAGGTCAGACGCCGCCCGGACGAGCGCCGTCGCAACCTCGCGCTCGACGCCGGTGCCGTAACCGCCGAAGTAGCCCGTGACGAGGAGTGCGTCGACCTCGCCCGACGCCGCGAGCAGGCGGCCGACGCGCTCGAAGCTCGTGAGATCCTGCTCGGCGCCGCCCGCGAAGTCGACCGGGTTCTTCACCGACGCCGTCACCGGCAGCTCCACGGCAAGGGCACCGGCGAGCTCGTCCGACAGGATGGGAAGCTGCAGCCCGAGCCGTGACACGACGTCCGCCGCAACGACACCGTGGCCGCCGCCGTCGCCGAGCACCGCAACCCGGCGCCCGTGGAGCCTCGTCGAGCCGAGCAGCGCCTTCGCCGCGTCGACGAGCTCCCGCGGCGTCGTGACCCGCATGATGCCGGCCGCGCGGCAGGCCGCGTCGACCGCGGCGAGGTCGCTCACAAGCGCGCCCGTGTGCGAGCGGGCAGCGCGTACGCCCGCCTCGCTCTCGCCGACGGTGAGCAGCACCACGGGCTTGCCGGCTTCGCGCGCAGCGCCTACGAACGCGCGCCCGTCGCGGAAGTCCTCGACGTAGAGGGCGATGAGACGCGTGCCCTCGTGCCGCGCAAAATCCTCGACGAGGTCGGCGGCCTCGAGGTCTGCCTGGTTCCCGAGCGAGGCAAAGCGCGAGAAGCCGAGTCCGTCGCGCGCGGCGAGCAGCCCGAGCTCGAGCGAGAGGTTGCCGCTCTGGGAGATCAGGCCGATGTCGCCGAGCGGAAAGTCGGCCCACGCCGCGAGGTCGAGCTCGGCGTCGCGGTCGAAGACGCCCAGGCAGTTCGGCCCGAGCAGCATCGCCCCGGCCGCACGCACCCGCTCGCCGACAGCGCGCTCCTCCACCGCCGCGACGCCGGCACTGATGCCGATGATCGCGCGCGCGCCGGCAGCGAGTGCAGCGTCGACCGTCTCCTCGAAACCCGAGGCCGGCACGCAGGCGACGACGAGCTCGGGCGACTCGGGCAGGTCGGCGAGGCTCGGGTAAGCGGTGGTTCCGAGCACGTCGCCGCCGCTGCGGTTGACGAGCCGGACGGTGCGCCGGTGCGCTCCCTTCAGCGCTGAGCGCGCAAGCAACCCGCCCCACTTCGCCGGGTCCCGCGAGGCTCCGACGACGGCAACCGAGCTCGGAGCGAAGAGCGGATCGAGCTGCCGGTGTTGCAGCATGCTCACAAGCATCGCATAATGTCCCCTTGACTCCTACCGCGCCGCAGGCTTAATGTCGGCGGCACACCGAGCCCAAGGAGGCGAGAGGATGACTGACGGCCGTCCCGACGGGGGTTCCCAGAGCCATCTCACGAGGGCGGATCTCTTCCGCCGCGCGGCCGCCGGTGGTGTGGTCCTTGCCGGGAGCGGGGTGCTCGGCGAATCGGCCATGGCCGGCATTGACGCGATCGAGGCCGCGACGCCGAAGCGCGGCGGCACCTTCCGGATCGGCGTCTCCGGCGGGTCGACGAAGGACTTCATCGACGGCCAGAACATCGTCACCCGGCCCGACCAGGCGCGCATCGTCACCGGCTGGGAGACGCTGCTCGTCTTCGACTCGAAGTTCAGGCTCACGTTCAACGGCCTCGCGGAGTCGATCACGCCGAACAAGAAGGGCGACGTCTGGACGATCCGCGTTCGCGACGGCATCGAGTTCCACAACGGCAAGACGCTCGGCGCCGAGGACGTCATCTACTCCCTCAAGCGTCTGATCAACCCGAAGCTCGGTCTCTTCGGCGGCGCCGCGCTCAAGTCGATCGATCCGAAGCGGATGAAGAAGCTCGACAAGCGGACCGTCCGACTCACGCTCAAGCAGGTGGACGGCACGATCCTCGACGCGCTCGGTCAGTACATCGCGGGAATCGTCCCGGTGGGCTACAGCCCCGGTGCGGTGGGCAAAGCGAACCCGAACATCGGCACCGGCCCGTACAAGCTGCAGAGCTTCACCCCGGGCCAGCAGAGCACCCACGTTCGCAACCCGAACTACTGGCGGTCCGGACAGCCGTACTTCGACAAGGTGATCATCATCGACTTCCCCGACGATACGGCGCGCGTCAACGCCCTGCTCGGCGGCCAGGTCGATGCGATCACCGACGTGCCCCCCGCGCAGGTCGCCGTGGTGAACGGTCACGGCGGCACGAAGGTCCTCGAGTCGCCGAGCGCGGCGTGGACGCCGATCTGCATGCGTGTCGACGCAGCGCCGTTCGACGACGTGCGCGTCCGGCAGGCCTTCCGCCTGATCGCGAACCGCCCGCAGATGATCCAGCAGGCGCTTTCCGGTCACGGCAGAATCGGGAACGACCTCTACGCCCCGTTCGACGAGGCCTTCGCGTCGGACCTGCCGCAGCGCAAGCAGGACATCGACAAGGCGAAGTCGCTGCTGAAGGCGGCCGGCAAGGAGGGGCTCTCGGTCGATCTCCAGACCACGAACGGTGCGCTCGGCATGAACGAAGGCGCGCAGGTCTTCGCCCAGCAGGCGAAGGCCGCAGGCGTGAACGTCAACGTGAAGATCCTCGACAGCGGCGCGTTCTACGGCGACCAGTACCTGAAGTGGCCGCTCTCGACCGACTTCTGGGGCTCGCGGAACTATCTGTCGCAGGTTGCGGCCGGCAGCCTCCCGACGTCGCCGTACAACGAGACGCACTGGCCCGACACGAAGGACAACAAGTTCCTCTCGCTCTACCAGCAGGCGCTCAAGACCGTCGACCGCGAGAACCGCGCGTCGATCATGCACGAGATGCAGAAGATGGAATACGACAACGGCGGCTACATCATCTGGGGCTTCAGCACGCTGCTCGACGGCTACAGCACGAAGGTCAAGGGCCTGAAACCCGGCGACAAGGGCGTCCTGCCGCTGAACGCCTTCGGCCATGGCTACCGGACGATCTGGTTCGGCTAGACGCGATTCGGGCGCTGAGGAGGCAACGGAATAGCCTCGGGCGATGATGACAAGGCTCCGGCGAGGGATCACGGGATTCGTGCTTCGGCGCATCGCGCTCGGCCTGCTGACGCTCGTGGCGGTCTCGCTGATCGTGTTCGCAGCGACGCAAGCACTGCCGAGTGATCCTGCGCGTGCGATCCTCGGACGCACCGCAACGCCGGAGTCGCTGAAGGCGCTTCGCGAGCAGCTCAACCTCAACCATTCGGTCGTCCATCAGTACACGCACTGGCTCGGCGGCTTCGTCACCGGCGACCTCGGCCACTCGCTCGCCGCGCGCGGAGAGCCGGTGACGACGGTGCTCGGGAAGCGGCTGAAGAACTCCGCGGCTCTCGTGGTGCTCGCCGCGGTCTTCAGCGTCCCGCTCTCGATCCTCCTGGGAGTCATCGCGGCGCGCCGGCGAGACGGACCTCTCGATCATGCGCTGTCCCTCGTCACTCTGGCGCTCGCGGCCCTGCCCGAGTTCGTCGTCGGCATTGCGCTCGTGCTGCTGTTCGCCACTCGCGTCTTCCACGTGCTTCCCGCGGTGTCGCTGATTCCGCCGGACGACTCCGCGTGGCAGCACCCGAAGGAGCTCGTCCTGCCGACCGTGACACTCGTCCTCGCAGTCTCGCCTTACATCGCACGGATCATGCGTGCCTCGATGGTAGAGGTGCTCGAGAGCGACTTCGTCGAGATGGCCAGGTTGAAGGGCTTACCGGAGCGACATGTGCTGTGGCGCCACGCGGTTCCGAACGCGATCGCGCCGGCGATCCAGGTGATCGCACTCAATCTCGCCTACCTCGCAGGCGGAATCGTCGTCGTCGAGTTCGTGTTCGCCTATCCCGGTATCGGCTCTGCGCTCGTCGACGCTGTTGCGAATCGCGACCTGCCGATCATCCAGGCGCTCGCCGTGCTGATCGCAGCCGTGTATGTCGGGTTCAACGTATTGGCCGACATCGCGACGATTCTCGTGAGCCCCCGCCTGCGGACATCGATCCGATGACGGCCGTAGCTCCCACCGCTCCGATCACGGCGCCGACGGTGGGGCGTCCCGCCACAATCCTCCTCCGCCGGGCCTGGCGGCAGATGCGGACGAAGATCGGCATCACCCTCGTCGCCCTGCTCGCAGGCGTCGCGCTGATCGGACCGTTCTTCGCCCCTTATTCGCCGTCGGAGTTCGTCGGCGTCCCGTACGCTCACGTGTCGAGCGCGCTTCCCCTCGGCGCCGACAACCTCGGGCGTGACGTCTTCAGCCGGTTCCTTTGGGGCGGGCGCTCCGTGCTCGGACTCTCGCTCCTCGCGACCGCGCTCGGGCTCCTGCTCGGCGTGTCGATCGGCCTCGTCGCCGCGTACTCGCGCTCGATCCTCGACGACGTCCTCATGCGCGCCATGGACGTGATCCTCGCGTTCCCGTCGATCGTGCTCGCACTTGTCGTGGTATCGACCCTAGGGCCGAAGCAGTGGTTGATCGTGACCGTCGTCGGCATCACGACCGCACCGCGCGTTGCCCGCGTCACGCGCGGCGCCTCGCTGGAGATCGTCGAGCGAGACTTCGTGCAAGCCGCCGAGGTGCTCGGCGAGTCGCGATTCAAGATCCTTCTCGGCGAGATCCTTCCGAACATCACGAGTCCGTTGATGGTCGAGGCGAGCCTGCGCTTGACGTACTCGATCGGCTTGATCGCGGGGCTGAGCTTTCTCGGTTTCGGTCTCCAGCCGCCCGCTGCGGACTGGGGATTGATGATCAACGAGAACCGCCAGGCATTGACGATCCAGCCGTGGGGTGCCGCGGCGCCGGTGATCGCGATCGCGCTGCTGACGATCGGCACGAGTCTCGTCGGTGACGGGCTCGCGCGCGCCGCGATCGGCATCGACCGCGGGGGCGAAGGGTGATTCTCGAGGTCGAGAGCCTGCGCATCGAGGTCGAGGCCACCGGCGTCGACATCGTCGACGAGGTGTCGTTCCACATCGAGGCCGGGGAGGTGCTCGGCCTCGTCGGCGAGTCGGGGTCAGGCAAGACGACTGTCGGACTCGCGCTCCTGGGGCATACGCGTCGCGGGGCGAGGATTGCGAAAGGGGAGATTCGCGTCGACGGAAAGAACTTGCTCGCGTACTCGACGCGCGAACTACGCGCCCTGCGGGGCCGCACGGTGTCGTACGTGCCGCAGGATCCCTCCTCGTCGCTCAATCCCGCGCTGCGCATCGGGACGCAGCTGGAGGAGGTCCTCGAGGCGCACAAGTTCGGCTCGTCCGCCGGCGAGCGCCGCGAACGGCTCACCGAGATGCTGCAGGAGGTGCTGCTGCCGGCCGACCGAGGCTTCCTCCGCCGCTACCCCCATCAGCTCTCGGGCGGGCAGCAGCAGCGCGTCGGACTTGCGATGGCGTTTGCGTGCCGTCCGCGGGTGATCGTCCTCGACGAGCCGACGACCGGGCTCGACGTCACGACGCAGGCGCACGTACTCAAGACGGTGCGCATGCTCTGCAGCGCGCACGGCGTCGCGGCGCTCTACGTCAGCCACGACCTCGCCGTCGTCGCGACGCTCGCCGACCGTGTCGCCGTGATGTATGCCGGCCGCGTCGTCGAGATCGGCCGCGAGCGGGACCTCTTCCTCGCCTCCGCCCATCCGTACACGCGCCGGCTCGTCGAGGCGATTCCCGAGATGTCGGGCGAGCACGAGCTGGTCGGGATCCCCGGCACGGCGCCGCGCCCCGGCCACCGCCCGCAGGGCTGCTTCTTCGCGCCACGCTGCGACTACGCGGTCGACGTTTGCCTGCAGTCCTTTCCGCCGCGTGAGCGCGTGACCGAGCTGCACGAGACACGCTGCTATCGGTGGACTGAGGTCCTCGCCGAGGCGGCAAAGGAGCGTTCGCTCGCGACGACGAAGGCGAACGGCGCCGGCGCCGAGTCGCTGCTCTCGGTGCACAGCGTCCAGGCCTCGCACGGCGAACGGCAGGTGCTCTTCGACATCGATCTCGAGGTCAGCCCCAGACAGTGTCTCGCGCTCGTCGGCGAGTCCGGCTCGGGAAAGACAACGCTCGCACGCTGCATCGCCGGACTGCACCGCAACTTCAGCGGCGAAATCGCCCTACGCGGAGCGGTGCTGCAGCACGGCGCCCGCAGCCGCACGCGGGAGACGCGCCGCGACATCCAGTACGTCTTCCAGAGCCCGTACAGCTCGCTCAACCCCCGCAAGACGATCGGACAGATCGTCGGCCAGCCGCTGCGGCTCTTCTTCGAGCTGCCGCGGCGCGACGCTCACGCGCGAATCGTCCAGGCACTCGAGCGCGTGCAGCTCACGGCGTCCGTCGTCGACCGCTACCCGCACGAGCTGAGCGGCGGCGAGCGCCAGCGCGTGGCCATCGCACGGGCGCTCGTCTCCGAGCCGGCGATGCTCGTCTGCGACGAGATCACATCGGCTCTCGACGTGTCGGTGCAGGCGGCGATCGTCGACCTGATCGCGGAGCTACAGCGAGAGATGCAGCTTGGCCTGCTCTTCGTGACGCACAACCTCGCGCTGATCCGGACGATCGCGCAGGACGTGGCGGTAATGAGCGAGGGGCGAATCGTCGAGCGTGGCCCCGTCGAGCGCGTGCTGGAGCACCCGGAAGCCGAGTACACCAAGCGGCTGCTCGCCGACACACCGAGCCTCGAGGCGGCGCTCGCAGTAGCGGATTAGGAGCGCCGTCCGCGCTCGAGCGTCGTCCAGAAGTCGTCGCCCGTGTCGATGTAGCGCGCGTCCCCCTCCGGATGGTCCCACTTCGCGATGCGGCCGACGGCGAGCGCCTTCGCAACTAGGTGCCGCCGGCGCTGGCTCTCGCGCACCTCGGCGTCGAGCGACTCGAGGTCCCAGCGCGCGTCGGCCGCCGCGCCGAGGGTGTCGTCGTCGGCGAGCCGGCCGCTCTCGTCGTAGACGAGGTCGGGCTCGCCGAGCGTCCGTACGAGCGTGCGATCGCCGCGAACGAGCACGACCTGCGGGGAGCGAACGCCTTCGGCGAGATATTCGATCGGAACCTCGCGCTCCGGGAGCTCGCTGCCGCGCCCGACGAGCGACGCGCCGAGATCGAGCAGTGAGACGGGCGCGCCGACTCGTCCGGCCTTCCCCGCCCGGACGATGAGCGGCACGCGGATCGACTGCTCGAACGGCGCCATCTTGTACCAGAGCCCGCGCTCGCCGAGCATGTCGCCGTGGTCGGAGGTGAAGACGACGACTGCGTCGTCGTCGAGCGCGTCGAGAAGCATCCCGACGTAGTCGTCGACGAGCGAGATCGCTCCGTAGTAGCCCCGCCGCGCGTGCAGCACCTGCTCCGGCGACACCGGGATGCGCCCAGCGTCGACCATCGCCCGCAGCCGTCGTGTCGACGGATCGCCTCCGGGCTCAGGCGACGCCGGCGGGTCGATCTCGACGCCGTCGTAGCGGTCCCAGTACTCGTGAGGAACCTCGTACGGGTCGTGTGGATGCGTGAAGGAGACGACGAGGAGCAGCGGCCGGTCCGCGGTCTCGATCGCCTCGAGCGAGCGGCGCACCACCTCGGCGTCGTAGTCGGTCTGCAGCGTCGCCGTCACCGGGCCCGCCCGCAGCACGCTGCTCAGGTCGTGGTACCAGGACAACCGCTCGTCGTCGGCGAGGTTCCAGTCCGGAATCCAGTCGAAGCCCGCCGGATACACGTCGGTCATCGGCCGCTCCTCGAATCCGTGCAGCTGGTCGGGGCCGATGAAGTGCATCTTCCCGACGAGCACGGTCCGGTAGCCCTCGAGACGGAGGTGATGGGCGAAGGTCGGGATCGAGGCCGGCAGCTCGCCGGCGTTGTCGAAGGCGCCGGTCTGCGAGGGCAGGAGCCCGGTCATCAGGGAGGTCCTGGAGGGGACGCAGAGCGGCGAGGCACAGTACGCCCGCTCGTAGACGAGGCCCTCGCCGGCGAGCCGGTCGAGGTTCGGCGCCTTCGCCACTCGGTTCCCGTAGGCCGGCAGGGCAGACGCCGCGACCTGGTCGGCGAGCACGAGGACGATGTGGGGCTTGTTCACATCGTCCACTGCGTGAGATTATTGTGCACACGTTGAACTGGGAGGTCTTCATCACCTGCGCGGTCACGGGCGTCGGAGACACCGCCTCCCGGAGCGATCGCGTGCCGGTCGACCCCGAGCAGATCGCGGCCGCCGCGATCGAGGCGGCCGAGGCGGGGGCCGCCGTGGCGCACATCCATGTCAGGGATCCCGAGACGGGGAAGGGGTCACGGGACCCGAAGCTATACGCCGACGTGGTCGAGCGCATCCGAGCCTCGAGCACCGACGTGGTGATCAACCTGACGGCCGGCATGGGCGGCGATCTCGTGCTCGGCGGCGAGGAAGCGCCCCTGCCGCTCGACGGCGCGGCCACCGACATGGCCGGAGCAACCGAGCGCCTCGCCCACGTCGAGCAGCTGCTGCCCGAGATCTGCACGCTCGATTGCGGCTCGATGAACTTCGCCGCCGGCGGTGAGTACGTGCTCGTGAACACGCCGGGGATCCTCCGGTCGATGGCGAAGCGCGTGCGCGAGCTCGGCGTTCACCCGGAGCTCGAGGTCTTCGACACGGGGCACCTGGTGCTCGTCAAGGAGATGATCTCCGAAGGGTTGTTCGACGACCCCGTGCTGATCCAGCTCTGCACCGGCATTCCATACGGCGCGCCCGACGACCCGCTGACGCTCCTGGCGATGGTCAACCAACTGCCGCCCGGCGCGGTCTTCTCGACCTTCTCGATCGGCCGGATGCAGATTCCGTTCGTCGGGATGGCGGCGCTCGTCGGCGGCAACGTGCGCGTCGGCCTCGAAGACAACCTGTACCTCTCGCGCGGCAAGCTCGCATCCAACGGCGACCTCGTCGGGCGAGCCGTGCACATCCTCGAGGGCATGAACGCGCGCGTGCTCGGCCCGGGCGAGGTGCGGGAGAAGCTTCGCCTGCGGCGGGCGGCGTGAAGGTCGGGCTGCTCGGCGGCGGCGTGATCGGCGGCGGCTGGACCGCGCGGTTCCTGCTGAACGGCCACGACGCGGTCCTCTACGATCCCGATCCCGAGACGCCGCGCAAGGTCGAGGAGATGCTCGAGAACGCGCGCCGTGCGTATTCGCGGCTCACGTACGCCCCGTTGCCGCCGGAAGGAACGCTCACGTTTGCCGCGACGCCCGAGGAGGCCGCCGACGGCGCGGGTTTCATCCAGGAGAGCGCTCCCGAGCGCATCGAGCTCAAGCGTGAGCTGCTCGGCGCGGCGAGCCGCGTGGCGCCGGCGGACGTCGTGATCGCCTCTTCGACCTCAGGGCTCCTCCCCTCCGTCCTCCGCGAAGGAATGACTCACCCCGAGCGTCTAACCGTCGGGCATCCCTTCAACCCCGTGTATCTGCTTCCGCTGGTCGAGCTTTGCGGATCGCCGGACACGGTCGAGCGCGCGTCGGCGTTCTACCGGAGCGTCGGGATGTACCCGCTCGTCGTGCGCCAGGAGATCGACGGCTTCATCGCCGACCGCCTGCTCGAGGCGTTGTGGCGCGAGGCCTTGTGGCTCGTGAACGACGGCGTCGCGACCGTCGAGGAGGTCGACGACGCGATCCGCTATGGCCCGGGCCTTCGCTGGTCGAGCATGGGCACGTTCCTGCTCTACCGGATCGCGGGCGGCGAGGCGGGAATGGGGCATTTCATGGCCCAGTTCGGTCCGGCGCTGCAGTGGCCCTGGACGAAGCTCACCGACGTGCCGGAGTTGAGCGAGGAGCTGCTCGCCAAGCTCGAGCATCAGTCGGACGCTCAGGCCGGCAGCCGCAGCGTGCGCGAGCTCGAGCGCGAGCGCGATGATGCCCTCGTCGCGGTGCTGCACGCGCTGCGCGGCAATCGCGTCGGCGCCGGCGAGACGCTCGCCGACTACGAGCGGACGCTGCTCGAGCGAGCCGCCTCTCCGGTGGAGGCCGACAAGCTCCGCTGGGAGACGAGTGTGCTGCCGGAGTGGGTCGACTACAACGGGCACGCAACCGAGAGCTCGTACCTCCTGATGACGAGCCATGCCGCGGACGAGTTGCTCGGGGCGATCGGCATCGACGCGGAGTACCTCCGGCAGGGCGGCAGCTACTACACCGTCGAAACGCACATCTGCCACCTCGACGAGGCGAAGGCGGGTGACCGGCTCGTCGTCACGACACAGGTGCTCGGCGCCGACGAGAAGCGCATTCATATCTTCGTGCGCATCATGCGCGGCGAGACATTGCTCGCGACGACCGAGCAGATGCTGCTCCATGTCGATACGAACGCCGGCCGCGCTACGCCCGCGCCGCCCGACGTGCTCGAGCGCATGCAGCAGCTCGTCGACGCGCACAGCGCGCTCCCATGGCCGGAGCGTGCCGGGAGGCGGATCGGTCTGCCGTCCGGAGCGCCGACGTGATCGACGCGCTCGTCGCGACGGCGCGCGAGTTCGCCGAGCGGGAACTGCGGCCGGTCGCGCTCGCCTACGACGAGAGCGAGGAGTTCCCGCAGCGCGAGCTCGAGCGCGCGGCCGCGCTCGGCCTCACCTGCTACGACCTGCCGACGGAGTACGGCGGCGGCGGAGTGACGAGCCTCGCAGACTCTGTGCGGGTGATCGAGGAGCTGACGTGGGGTGACAGCCCGATCACGATGGTGATCTCGCAGGGCGGCTTCTTCGCCTGGCCCGTGCTCGCGCTCGGAACCGAGGAGCAGAAGCAGCGCTGGCTGCCGCCGCTCTGCGGCCCGACGCCGCCGAAGGTCGCAGTCGCGATCACCGAGCCCGGCGCGGGCTCGGACGCCGCGGCGATCACGACGGAGGCGAAGCGCGTCGAGGGCGGCTATGTCGTCAACGGGCACAAGAAGTTCATCGGCGAGGCGAACCTCGCCGACCGCGCAGTTGTCTTCGCGACGGTCGCGCCGGGAACGCGGTCGAAGGGAATCACCGCGTTCGTCGTCGAGTACGGCGACGAAGGCTTTCGCCGCGGCGAGCGGCTGCCGAAGATGGGCAGCCGCTGCTTTCCCGCCGGGGAGCTCCACTTAGAGGACTGCTTCGTCCCCGAGGACCGAAGGCTCGGGGACGAGGGACAGGGCTTCTCGGGGTTGATGTGGGTCTTCGACCGTGCGCGGGTCCAGGTCGCAGCCAACTCGCTCGGCATCGGGCGCGCGGCGCTCGAGCACGCGGTCGAGCACGCGAAGCAGCGCGAGGCGTTCGGCAAGCCGATCCACGAGTACCAGGCGGTGTCCTTTCGGCTCGCCGACGCGAAGCTCAAGCTCGACCAGGCGCGCCTGCTCACGCAGCACGCGGCACGCCTCTGCGACGAAGGAATGCCGTTCGCGGTCGAGGCGGCGATGGCGAAGCTCGCCGCATCCGAAGCCGGCTACTTCGCCACGTGGGCTGCGAGCCAAACGCTCGGCGGCGCGGGCTACGTGCGCGACTCGCCGGTGCAGAAGTGGCTGCGCGACGCGAAGCTCGACGAGATCTGGGACGGAACGAGTGACATCATGCGCCTCATCGTGGCGCGGAGCCTGTTCCGATGAGCCTCGTCGGGATCGCCCGGGAGGACGACGTGTGCGTCCTCACGCTGCAGCGGGAGGAGAAGCTGAACGCCCTCTCGGGCGAGGTGGAGCGCGACCTAGGCGCTGCCCTCGACGACGACGCCGTGCGCTCGAGCAAGTGCGTCGTGCTCACCGGCGCGGGCCGCGCCTTCTCGGCAGGCGCAGACATCACCGAGTTCAGGGACCGCAGCCCGGAGAGCGTGATCGCCTATTACCGAGAGACCGGGAACGTCTACGAGCGCGTCGCCGCGCTGCCGCAGCCGACGATCACCGCGATCCACGGCTACTGCCTGGGCGGCGGGCTCGAGCTCGCGCTCGCAACCGACTTCCGCGTCACCGACGAGAGCGGCATCTTTGGCTTTCCAGAGGTCTCCCTCGGCATCGTTCCGAGCTCCGGCGGCACGCACCGGCTCGTCCGGCTCGTCGGGCCCGGACGCGCAAAGCAGCTGATGCTGCTCGGCGGCCGCCTCGACGCAAACGGCGCGCTTGCGGCGGGCCTCGTCAACGAGGTCGCCGCCGATTCGAGCGCACGCGCGCTCGAGCTCGCACGCGGACTCGCAGAGCTGCCGGCCCTCGCGGTGTCCCTGACGAAACAGGCGATCGACCTGATGCCGGAGGCGTCGCGCGAGGCGGGAATCCTGATCGAGCGGCTCGCGTACGGAATGCTCGCGCAGAGCGAGGACGCGCAGAAGCTCGCGGACGAGTGGGGCAAGCGCTGAGCGCGTTCGAGAAGCGCATCGAGATCCGCTGGTCGGATCTCGACTCCTCGCAGCACGTCAACAACGCCGTGTACCTCTCGTATCTGGAGGAAGTGCGTACCGCGTGGCTCGGCGAGGCGCTCCGCAACGCCGGCGTGATGGATTTCGTCCTGGCGCACGTCGAGATCGACTTCAAGCGGGAGCTCACGCTCGAAGACACGGCCGCGGTCGCCCGTTGCGCGCTCGCGCGCGTCGGCACCTCCAGCATCCGGACGGCCGAGGAGATCCTCACGGAGGGCGGCGAGCTCGCGGCGCTCGCCGAGGCGGTGCTCGTCGCGCGCGATCCGGCGACCGGCGCGTCACGTCCGCTGAGCGACGCCGAACGCTCGGCGCTCGGCGCGTAGTGGCTGCCTGCGCCGTCGTCGGCGCCGGCTTCGCCGGCCTCGCGGCCGCGGACGCGCTCAGCCGCGCCGGCGTCGAGGTGACGGTCTTCGAGGCACGCGACCGCGTCGGCGGCCGAGTTCATTCACGCAGGCTCGAGAACGGAGCCGTCGTCGAGCTTGGCGCGGAGTTCGTGCTCCCGCCGCACGAAGTGCTGCGCGAGACGGCCGCGCGGCTCGGCCTGCCGCTCTACGAGAAGGGGACGCTGTACGGCGACCGGGAGCCGCGGCCGCCGGTGCCACGAGCCGCCCTGCTCGAGGCCATCGCCCGGCTTGCCGAGGCGCGGGACGGAACGGTCTCGAGCGCGTTGGTGCAGCTCGGCCTGGCGACGGCCGTGGGCGAAGCGCTCGCGGCGCGCGTCGAGATCTCGACGGCGTACAGCGCCGACGACCAGCCGGCCTCGGTGCTCGCGGCGAGTGGCGCGGCATTCGGCGACTTTGCGAGCCACGGCGTCACAGGCGGGAACCAGCGGATCGCGGAGGAGCTCGCGCGAGGCCTGCGGATCGAGCTCGAAGTGCCCGTGGATCGCGTCACGTGGTCGGAACGACGCATTCGTGTGCACGAGCGGGATTTCGACACCTGCGTGATCGCCGTGCCGGCGACGGTCGAGATCGCGTTCGAGCCGCCGCTCCCGGAGTGGAAGCAGCGCGCGATCGGGTCAGTGCGCTACGGCGAGGCCGCGAAGCTCTTCCTACCGCTCGCCGAGCCGGCTGAGCCGAGCGCTGTGCTCTCCGTCCCGGGCCGGTTCTGGGCGTACACGCAGCGCGCACCGGACGGGTCGCCGCTGCCGGTGCTCGCCGCATTCGCCGGTACGCGCGCCGGCGTCGATCGCCTGACGCCGTCGGCGGTACGGAGCCTGCGTCCAGACCTCGTGTTCGCCGCTGCCGAGCCCGTGCTCTCGACGTGGCAGGACGACCCGTGGGTCCGCGGGGCGTACTCCGCGCGGTCGATCGAGTCGCCGCTCGACGACCGGGCGCTCGCCGAGCCGGTCGGCCCGCTGGCCTTCGCGGGCGAGCACACCGCCGGCGAGTGGCACGCCCTCATGGAGGGCGCGCTGCGCAGCGGCCTCCGTGCGGCGCAGCAGGTGCAGGCACAACTACGTTCCTGAGGTGACCGGCATCGTGCTCGCGCTCGGCTCCGGGCTCCTCTGGGGCTGCTCGGACTTCTGGGGCGGCGTGATCAGCCGGCGGGCGCCGGTGCTCGCGGTGACGCTCGTCTCGCAGGGCGTCGGCTTCGTCGGGCTGCTTGCCGCGTTCGCCGTCCTGCACGAGGTCTCGTGGAGCTCGTTCCGCTTCGGCCTGCTCGCCGGGATCGGCGGGGCCTCCGGGCTCGCCCTCTTCTACTGGGCGCTCGCAATCGGGACGATGAGCATCGTCGCGCCGATCGCGGCGTGCAGCGCCATCGTTCCGTTCTCGCTCGCCCTCGCGGATGGCGAGCGTCCGTCCGCGCTCGCGCTCGCGGGTGCAGCGCTCGCCATCGTCGGCATCGTGGTCGCGTCGTTAGAGGAGCGCCGCGCCCAGGCGCCCGGCCGCGCGCAAGCGATCCTGATCGCCGTCGCGGCTGCGGTGATGATCGGCGTGTTCATCTACTTTCTCGGCAAGGGCGGCCAGGCCGGCAGCGCGTTCTCGACGCTCTTCGGCGCGCGGATCGTCTCGCTCGCGTTGCTTGCAGCGGCCGCGGCGATCGCTCGCACCTCGTTCCGGCAGCGGTCCGTGACGCTCCTGCAGGCGGGACTGGTGGGTGCCGGCGACCTCACGGCGAATGCGCTCTTTGCACTTGCGGCCGACCGCGGACTGCTGGCGATCGTCTCCGTGCTCGGCAGCGTCTATCCCGTGGCAACCGTACTGCTCGCCCACCTCGTGCTCGGCGAGCGGATCACTCCGGTCCAGCGCGCCGGCGTCGTCTGCGCGCTCACCGGAGTCGCCTTCGTCAGCGTCGGCTGAGTGGCACTTCGAGAGTCGAGTCGCTCCGAGTCAGGACTTCGCAGCCGTGGTCGGTGATCACGAGGTCGTCTTCGAGCTTCATGTTCCCGACTCCTGGAGCGAAGACGCCGGGTTCGATGCAGATCGTCATGCCGGGTTCGAGTGGTGCTTCCTCGGTGTCGAGGCTCGGCCACTCGTACGAGGTCGCGAGGCCGATGCCATGTCCGATCCGGTGTGCGACCGAGAAGCCTGCGCCTTCGATGATCTTGCTGCTGACGCGGTGGAGATCGTTGCAGGGGATGCCGGGGCGTGCGAGGTCGAGCGCGGCGTCGTAGGCGCGGCGGACGACGTCCCAGGCTTCGAGCTGCGCGCTGCTCGGCGGGCCGAGCACGAACGTGCGGGTCGCGTCTCCCTGGTAGCCGTGGATTGCGGCGCCGACATCGACCATGACGCTGTCGCCGGCTTTCAGCGTCCGCGCGGTCGATCGCCGGATCGGGACCGGATCGTCGACGCCGCTGATCACCGTCGGCTCGAAGGAGCATTCGCCGCCGGCTGCGAGGGGGATGGCTGCGAGGGTTGCAGCAATCTCACTCTCTCGAGCACCGACTCGCATCTCGGCCCGTGCAACGTCGAGCATCTCGTCGGTGAGCCGCGCCGCCTCGCGTAGCACGCCGACCTCGAACGCGCTCTTTCGGCGGCGGAGACGCGTATAGGGCGTGTCGAGGTCGACCAGGTCGAGTCGCGGGATCGCGCTCTCCAGTGCCCGGTATGCCGGCACCGGCATGCGGTCCAGTCCGACGACGCCGACTCGTCGCGCGCCGCTCTGCCGCAATGTTTCGACGACAAGCGGGACGGGATCGAACTGTCCCTGCCATTGCTCGATGCCCGACAGCTCGCGGGCCTCGATGATCTGCCACTGAAAGGTGAGGAAGCAGCGGGCGTCGTCTCCGAGCAGCAGCCACATGTCGCCGAGGAGCGGCTCGAAGTTGGTCAGGTAGCGGAACGCCTGGCCGCGCCTGTCGGTGCCGAAGATGAGGCCGACGTCGCAATCCGCCTCGGCAAAAACACGGCGCGCGGCGCGGCGCCGTCCGTCGAGCTCGTCGCGCCACGCCTCAACCGTGAAGAGGGTCACGCTGCTCGCCGGCGCAGCTCGTCCTCGACCTCGGCAACGTCTACTCCCGCCACCGCGAGGAGCACGTACAGGTGAAAAAGCACGTCGGCCGCCTCCGAGACGAGGCGCCCGTCCTGCGCGGTCGCGGCGATTGCCGCCTCGACCGCCTCCTCGCCGAGCTTCTGAGCCGCCCGCTCGACACCGGCGTCTGCGAGCGAGGCGACGTAGGAACCTTCGGGCCGGTCCCGCACGCGCTCGACGACCGTCCGCCACAACGCGGGCGCAAAGCAGGAGGTGGCGCCGGTATGGCACGCCGGGCCGGCCGGACGAACGCGTAGCAAGAGCGCGTCGCCGTCGCAGTCGTCGCGCAGCTCCTCGACGGCGAGCACGTTCCCGGACGTTTCTCCCTTCTTCCAGAGCCGTTGCCGGGAGCGGCTCCAGAACCACGCTTCGCCTGTCTTTCGCGTGAGGCCGAGCGCCTCGTCGTTCATCCAGGCGAGCATGAGGACCCGCCCGTCGGCGGCGTCCTGCACGATCGCCGCGCGTAGCTCAGGCTGCATTGCGCAAGGGGATGCCGAGGTCGCGCAGCTCGTCGCGCAGGGTGACGAGGCGCGAGGGCCGCTCGTGGAGGATGGACGCGAGCAACGCCGCCTGCGAGATGCCGAGTGCGTCGGCGACGTGCCGTGCGTTGCCGGCGCCGCCGGAGGCGATCACCGGCAATGAAACGGCGTCGCGCAGCTGCGCGAGCAGCTCGAGGTCGTAGCCCTCGCGGGTGCCGTCGCGATCGATCGAGGTCACGAGCAGCTCGCCCGCACCGCGTGCCTCGCACTCGCGCGCCCACGCCACGGTGTCACGCGCAGCATCACGTGTCGCCGAGTGCGAGCGGACGCCTCCGCCCTCGGTGTCGATCGCGACGACGACGGCCTGCGTCCCGAGCGTCACGGCGAGCTCCTCGATCAGTTGCGGACGCGCGAGCGCGGCGGAGTTGACGCTCACCTTGTCGGCTCCTGCTTCGAGTACGGCGGCGGCATCCTCGACGGACCGAATCCCGCCGCCGAAGGTGAAGGGAATCGATACCTGCTCGGCGACCCGCCCGGCGACGTCGACCGCCGCCTCGCGCGACTCGACCGTCGCTTCGACGTCGAGGAAGACGAGCTCGTCGGCGCCCGCGTCCGAGTACGCGGCACCGAGCTCGACGGGATCGCCGACGTCGCGGAGGCCGCGGAAGCGCACGCCCTTGACGACGCGGCCGCGCGCGACGTCGAGGCACGGGATCAGACGCGGGAGAGGCATCGCTCCAGGAAGCGCGCGCCCGCCGCGCCGCTCTTCTCGGGATGGAACTGGACGCCGACGAACGCATCGTGCTCGACGATCGCGGCGAAGCCTTCGCTCATCGCCGTCGCCGCGGGCGTCTCGGCTGCGTACGAGTGCGCGAACCAGTACGCCTCGCTCCCCGGCTCGACCGTGGCCCAGCCGATGCGCGGAACGCGGCCGCCCTGCAGGCGAACCGCACGCCCGGGGACGAGGCCCAGCCCCGCGACGCCGCCGTCTTCCTCGCTCTCCTCGAGGGCGAGCTGGAGGCCGAGGCAGATGCCGAGCGTCGACCGCCCGGCGGCGGCGCGCTCGCGGAGCGCGACGTCGAGGCCCCGCCTTCGCAGCCCGGCCATCGCCGATCCCGCCGAGCCGACGCCCGGAAGCACGGCGAGATCCGCGTCGCGCACCGCCTCTGGTGTCTCGGCACGCACCGACTCGGCGCCGAGGCGCGCGAGCGCGAGCTCGACCGAACGGACGTTGCCTGCGCCGTAGGCGCAGATCGCGACCTTCACAGCACCCCCTTCGTGCTCGGCAGCTCGGCGCCGTCGCGCCGGACGGCTTCGCGCAGCGCTCGGCCGACGGCCTTGTGCGCCGCCTCGGCGACGTGATGCGGATCGCGACCGGTCGCGTCGACGTGCAGCGTCATCCGCGCCGCCTGCGCGAGGCTCTCGAGCGTGTGCCGCGCGAGACCGGGATCTTCCGCGAGTGTGATCTCGGCGCCCCGGCGCCCGCCCAGGTCCACGGCCGCGCGCGCGAGGGCGTCGTCCATCGGGACGACGGCCGAGCCGTAGCGCGCGATCCCGCGCCGGTCACCGAGCGCGCGGTCGAGCGCCTCGCCGAACGCAATCGCCGTGTCCTCGGCAGTGTGATGGTCGCCGGTCTCCCAGTCGCCGCTACCGTCGACGAGCAGGTCGAGGCCGCCGTGGAATGCGAGCTGCTCGAGCAGGTGGTCGTACAGGCCCGCCCCGGTCTCGACGCGTACGCGCCCAGCGCCGTCGAGGCCGAGGCGCACGCGCAGGGATGTCTCCGCCGTCGCGCGAACGTGCCTGACGCGCCGGCCCTGCGGCTCCTCAGTCCCGGCGAGCGCAGCGAGCAGCAGATCGTTGTCCTCCCGGTCGCGCACGGTGATGCGGATGCCGCCGCCGGTCGCGCGCACGACGCAGCGGCGCGCGAGCAGACGTTCGGCAATCGCGTCCGGCTCGGCGGTGGGAACGAAAAGGAAGTTCGCACGCGACGGCAGCGGCTCGAGCCCGAGCTCGCACAGCTCACCGGCGAGACGCTCGCGCTCCGCGAGCAGCGGCATGACGTCGGGAGGCGTACGGAGGGCCGCGAGGGCGAGCGCCACCGAAAGCGTCGAGACGGGAGCCGGCGCCTGCCGCGTCCGGAGCTCGGCGGCGGTGTCGCGGTCCGCGAGCAGATAGCCGATGCGCGCCCCGGCGAGAGCGAACGCCTTCGAGAACGTGCGGATGACGATGACGCCGTCCTCGAGGAACGGCACCGCCGTCTCGCCCGCGTACTCGAAGTACGCCTCGTCGACGACGAGCGGTCGGGCGTCCGGCAGCGGCGGCAGGTCGCCGAGCGGGTTGCCGGGACGGCAGCAGAAGTTCAGTACGGGCGAGTCGTCGGCGACGGTGGCGCCGGCGAGCTCGGCCGCGACCCGAAACAACGGATACGTCGGTGCGGGCGGCACGGCAACGACGTCACCCGGTCCGGCGAAGGCGCGGGCACAGAGCATGATCAGGTCGTCGCCGCCCGCGCCGAGCACGACGTTCTCGGGCTCGACGCCCGCGTATGCGGCGATCGCCTCGTGGATGTGCGGATAGCCCCCGTGTGGATACGTGTTGACATCGGCGAGCGCGCCCGCGATCGCACCGGGACGGGAACTCGGCAGCGGCAGCGACGGGACGTTGCCGTCGAACCGCACGAGTTCGACCGGGTCGAGACCTGCGCGCCGCGCGAGCTCCTCGGTCGACGGCGCCCACTCGTACGCGCGAAATCCTGCGGGCAGCGTCCTCACCGGGTCACTGCTTCGGCATGGGCGCGCATTCCCTCGACCGCTGCGAGCGCCTCCACCGTCGGCCGCACGAGGGAGAGGCCTGCGGCGCTCAGCCGCTGCACCGTCACCGGTTTGAGGAACGTCTCGAGGCCGAGCCCTCCGACCGAGCGCGCCCAGCCGTTCGTCGGCAGAACGTGGTTGCCGCCCGTTGCGTAGTCGCCGCTCGCGACCGGCGAGCTCTCGCCGACGAAGATCGCGCCGGCGTTGCGGATCCTGCCCGCAAGCACCTTCGCCTCGCCGAGCAGCACGACGTGCTCGGGCGCAAGCCGCTCGACTTCGGCGAGCGCCCGCTCGAGATCCTCGCCGTCGACGATCTCGCAGACCGAGTCGGGGCCGTGCTCGGCTTGGGCGGCGAGCTCGAGCCCGGCGATGCGACGGTCGCCGCCGGGGCCCACGACGACGACCACCTCGGACGGGCCGGCGGGAAGGTCGATCGCGACGTCCCGCGACACGAGCAGCTTCGCCTCGTTCACGAACGCGTTGCCGGGGCCCACGATCTTGTCGACCCGGCGGATCGTCTCGGTTCCGTACGCAAGTGCCGCAATCGCTTGCGCGCCCCCGACCGCCCATACCTCGCCGACGCCGAGCAGCTCGGCTGCGGCTGCAACAAGACCGGCGCCGTCGGGCGGCGTCACCACGACAATGCGCTCAACGCCGGCGGCCTGCGCCGGCACCGCGCACATGACGAGCGTCGACACGAGCGAGCGCGGGACGTAGATGCCGACGGAGCGGAGCGGCACCCAGCGCCGCTCGAGCTCGACGCCCGGCTCGATCTCGAGCCGGAGGTCGCGCGGCCGCTGCGCCTCGTGCCAGCGCCGCACGCGGTCGGCGAGCGCGAGCACCGCGTCCTCGGGGAGTCCCGGCGCGGGTATCGCGAGCGCCGGCTCGACGCCGTCGAGGCGGAGCGCCCAGTCGCGCAGTGCCTCGTCCCCGCGGGTGCGAACGTCGTCGACGATCTCGCTGACGCTCGTCATCCGAGCATCCGCTCGAGCGGCACGAGCAGGATCGACGACGCTCCCGCCGCCTCGAGGGCGGGCAGCAGCTTCCAGACGTCGGCGGCCGGGATGACGCTGTGCACGGCGACCATCCCCGGCTCCGCGAGCGGCAGCACGCTCGGCGCACGCGAGCTGGGAACGAGAGCGCAGATCTCCGCAAGGGCATCCTCGGAAGCGTTCAGCATCAGGTATCGCGCGCCGCGCGCGTCCACCACGCTGCGGAAGACGCTCACGAGCTGCAGGTCTGCGCCGGGCGGCCCGATCAGCACGGCCTCGGACTCGAGGAGCTGCGCGACGGAGCGCAGGCCGTTCGTGCGCAGCGTGCTGCCGCTCGAGACGAGGTCCACGATCGCATCGGCAAGACCGAGGCGGGGTGCCAGCTCGACGGAGCCGTGGACGTCGACGAGCTCGATCGATGCGGGCAAGAGCTCCCGCGCCAGCCGCGGGAAGCTCGTCGCGACCCGCGCGCCGTGCAGATCGACGAGCGACTGCACGCTCGACTCGGTCGGAACGGCGGCCTCGAGGGTGCACGCCCCGAAGCCGAGCCGCAGCAACTCGACCACGTTCACGCCGCTCTCCCGCACGATGTCGAGCCCGGTGATCCCGCAGTCGACGACGCCGTCCTGAACGTATTCCGGCACGTCGTCCGCACGCACGAGCAAGGCCTCGACCGGCGCGTTGCGGCACGGAAATGCGAGTGCGCGGTCGCCGGGCGTCTCGGGCGCGAGCCCGGCGTCGTGCAGGAGCTCGATCGCGGGCTCGCGCAGCCGGCCCTTCGAGGGGACCGCGATTCTCAGGCGTTCTTCGGGCGCCGCTTCAGCGCGAGCGAGTAGCCGCCCTCGCCTCGCCGCAGCCACTGTGCCACCCGCGTCACCGTCGTTGTCGATGCGTGGGCTCGCTTCGCGACCTCCACGTAGGGCAGTCCCTGGTCCAGCAGCTGGGCCACTTGCCAGCGGTGCGCCATCGCGTCGAGCTCCGAGATCGTGCACAGGTCTCGGAGGAAGTGCTCCACCTCGTCCTGGTTCCGCAGCGAGGAGATCGCGGCGAACAGCTCCTGGTGCTCTCTCGTCGGCCAATGTCGGGGCTCCGATGCCATCGTGTTAGCATGTTAACACGATGGCACGCACCTTTGCAATCATCCCGGCGGTGGATGTGCTCGACGGGCGGGCCGTCCGGCTCCTCCAGGGCGACTACGAACGCATCGAGCTGGACGCCGGCGACCCCCTCTCTCTCGTCCGCCGGGCGGCTTCCTACGGACCGCCGCTCGTCCATGTCGTTGCCCTTGCGGGTGCGCGCGACGGCGGAGCGCCGCTCGAGCTCGCGGTTGCCGTCGTGGAGGCAGCAGCTCCCGTGCCGGTGCAGCTCGGCGGCGGCATCCGATCCGTGGCGGACGCACGTGCGGTCGTGGCAGCCGGAGTCGAGCGGGTCGTTATCGGGACCGCGGCGTTCGGCCCCACCCCGCTCGATGCGTATGTCGCCGCGCTCGGCGACGGCGTCGCCGTCGCGATCGACGTCGCCGACGACGTCGTTCGCAGCGCCGGCTGGCGCGAGTCGACCCGGCTGACGACCTCGGCGGCGCTCGACCGGTGCGCGAAGGCCGGGGTGTCCACCGTCGTCTGCACCGCGATCGACCGGGACGGGACGCGCACAGGCCCGGATCTCGATCTGCTCAGCGAG
>WNFV01000246.1_pt1 | contig 70039 bp, 75 predicted proteins | sample 5400101 | NCBI WGS metagenome assembly WNFV01 (sample SAMN13153361, study PRJNA577476) | soil metagenome | isolation source: 115 cm soil or saprolite under grassland replicate 1 | place: USA:California | collected 2016-06-15
GAAGCCGTAGTGCAAAAAGATGTTCGCGATCAACGGGGAGATCGGACCCCCTTGTGGGGTGCCCTTCACCCGCTGGGCCAGAGTCTTGTCGGGCATCAGCATCGGCGCTTGAAGCCAGCGCTGCACATACAATAGGACCCATTTTCGATCCGTGTGCCGCGCCACCGCCTTGAGCATCAAGTCCCACGGCACCGAGTCGAAGAAGGCTTTCACATCAAGGTCGACGATCCAGTCCTTCTTGAAACACCGCTGCCGGCACACCCGTACCGCGTCGATCGGAGAACGCCCCGGACGGTACCCGTAGGAGTCCTTGTGGAACACTTTCTCCACGTTCGGCTCCAGCGCCAGCACCGCCGCGGTCTGTGCCACCCGATCCGCCACGTTGGGAATGCCCAGGATCCTGGTCCCGCCTTTCTTAGGTATCTCCACCGCCCGGACCGGCCCAGGAAAATAACTACCCGAGGACATACGATTCCACAGTTTGTACAGGTTTCCTTTCAACCTGGACTCGAACTGTTCGATCGTCACCCCGTCAGCCCCAGCCGCTCCACCATTCTCTTTCACTTTCAGCCACGCATCCCAGATCAGCCGCTTAGGGATGTCATGCGTCTTGCCTTCCAACCTTGGCTCACTCATGCGACTCATTCCTTCAGGTTGGTCTCATGCATCAGCCTGAACAGCCCCGCCCCTTGGCTCCACCCGCATTACCGGGCTTCACAGCTACTACGAGCAGGTCCGCCAGCGTGCCTCTCAACCGGTACTCAGCTCCTCACAGTTTCTGCCGCTTGGAGTTCTCCCTCTCGCCGCCAAGTACTGGCGTCTGTTCCGAGGCGACACCTTCACACGTTCCGTACGAGCGCCTCGTCCGGGCTCATGCTGCCTGTACGCCGGACACCACCTGGGCAGTAAACAGGTATCCCCCAGGCTCATCCCAGAGCAACCGTCCGACTCTGGTTTCGATGTCGACTAAGCTGAATTTCGACGCGTCAACGGCAGAGATTTCCCACCATCTTCCCGGACCACACCTGACCCGCTCATGCGTGCCTTTTCACGTGCCGCTCACCACGAACCGCCGTTAACGGCCGCAGCGCACGCTGGTTTGGTACCTCCCCCTGCAAGGCGATACCGGAGGGCCAACCAACCTCCATCACTCGTACAGCACCGCAGTCAGCGGGCTCGCCATGCTCACCCGGCCCACCTCCCACGTTCGTGTTCACAAGACGGTCTTCAGCCAACGCAGCATGAGGTGGTTTGACGCCTCCCCCCGCAGGGCGACGCCGAAGGGCCAGCAATCCTTCATCTCCTGCACAGCACCGCGCTCGATCACCCCGCTACCCCAAGGCAACCTCCCGCGTTCGTGGCACACCCCAGTTACGCAGCGTTTCCCGGTTGACACCCAACCGGTCCGCCACCCGGGCGATCGCCCCCTGCTGCTGGCCGGTCTGCTCCCGGATCTCGAACACCATCCGCACGGCCCGCTCACGGACCTCGTCCGGGTACTTCTTCGGTGCTGGCATGACTCCTACCTTCGCAAGGTTGGGAGTCTCCAACGAACCCGGGGCGGCTCAGACGTTCATTGTGGTGGCATTGGTTCCGCCGGCGGGACCAATGAGCACCGCACCACGCGTGGGACTCGCGATCTCCGGCGGCGGCTTCCGCGCCACCGCGTTCGGCCTCGGCTGCCTGCGCGCCCTCCACGACCGAGGGGTGCTCGACCACGTCACCGTCGTCTCCGGCATCAGCGGCGGCAGCCTCGCCGCCGCCCTCTGGGCGTACGGACCAGCCCGCTTCGACGAGTTCGACGCCTTCACCGTCGACCTGCTGCGGCGCGGCCTTCAACTCGAACTCGCCGCTCGCGCATTCACACCCGCCGCGGTTGGCCGGAACCTGACCGCCTTGACCCGATCGCTGCTACCCGGTCCGCTTGGCGGCCGCCGCACCGCCAACCGAACCGACGCGTTACGCGACACCCTCGCCGCCCGGGTGTTCGGCACCAAACTCGTCGGCGACGTAACCCATCCTGGACTGGCCACCGTCATCAGCGCGACGGACCTCATCACCACGAACGCCGTCCGGTTCGGCAGCCAGGTCAGCTCCTGCTCCGCCCACGGAAGGATCACCGAACCGATCCCAGTCGCCGAAGCCGTCGCCGCCAGCGCCGCCTTCCCCATCCTGCTGCCCGCCCTGGAGCGAACCTTCACCTTTGCCCGCACCAGGGACGGAGTAACAACCACGGCACGGCGACCGGTCTCCCTCACCGACGGTGGTGTCTACGACAACCTCGGCCTCACCGTCCTCGAACCAGCCCGCTCACCGGCCTACACCGACCACGTCTACGACGTCGACTACGTCATTGCGTGCGACGCCGGTGCCGGCGCACCCAACCCGGCCAACGTCCGGTTCCTGCCCACACGGCTGCACCGCGCATTCACCATCACCTACCGGAAGACCCAAGACGCCGGCAGAAACCGGCTGCACGAAGCCGCCCGCACAGGGCAGCTGCGCGGCTTCGTCCACGCCTACCTCGGCATGCCCGATCATCGGCTGCCAGTACCGGTGGCTGACCTCGTGCCGTGCGAACGCGTGCGCACCTACGGCACGAACTTCAAGGCCATGAAACCCGACGACCTGCACGCCATCACGACACGCGGGGAGCAGCTCACCCGCACCCTAGTCGCGCACTACTGCCCCCAGCTGTAGCAAGCTGCCACCCACCGGGCGCCACGCCGGCCTTGCCTGAAACGCGGCCGCACCCACCAGGCAGGCGTGCCGACAGTCGCGCGCGAGCGTCGGCGTCACCTGCTGCCGCAGGCAGGCTCGCCGCGCCGCCGCGGGGCATACCGGCGGTGACCGACCGGCTACCGTGTTCGCGTGACCTTCGTAGTGGTCTTGGACAACCAAGTGCCGGCGACTTCTGATCTTCACCGGTTGCCATAAGGGCTGGGGCTCGCTCTTGTGCGGCTGCTATGTCTAATGTCCCTTCTCATTCGGGTTGGCACATGATCAAGCCGTGACCTGGGAGGGGACAAGCAGGGTGAGACGACCGGCGACCCGATTCTCAGTCAAGTTGGCTTCGCGGGCCCTTTCGCCCGATGCGTCTCATCGAATCTGGTCCGACAGCGAGTTCTACAGCCCTGCCGTAGGGACCTTTGACCAGCACAGACTCGACCGAGTGGCCGAGTTAATCTTTGCTGTCTCACTCAACCTGGCGTGCGCCTGCCGAATCCTGCCAAGTCGGATGAGGAACAGGCCAGGTCGCGCGAGAAGGGACATCTAAAGGCCCGTAGCGGCGGTCGGCAAGGTGTGCCATCAGGTGCCGATTCTTGTCACTCCTCATCGGGCTGTGACATTCGGTTCGGGTGACATTCTGATGACAAATGATCAAGGGCAGGCGTCCCGATCGCGGGATCCTGCCCCGCTGACCTGCGGCTTCTTGGTGGAGCTGAGGGGATTTGAACCCCTGACCCCCTCGATGCGAACGAGGTGCGCTACCGGTCTGCGCCACAGCCCCTGGCCGGTCCCGAGCCCTCGGGACCGGCGCCTAGATTAACAGGTCGCCACCGGGTGCCGCGAATCAGTACGCGTGTGTGACACGCGTCAGTACCCGGCGGCGCGCGCCTCGTACGCGCGGCCGCGCACGTACCGCTGGGACAGCCGGACCGACTCGCGCTGGGCGGCGGCCCGGGCGGCGGCCGCGCGGCGCAGGGCCTCCCGCCGGGCGGCCTGGCGGCGCGCCTGCTCCGCGCGCAGCTCGGCCTGCCGGGCGGCGAGCCACGCGGCCCGGCGGGCGGCGGCGCGGCGGCGCCGGCGTTCGGACAGCGCGCGGTTGCGCAGGTGGACGAGGTATGCCACGAGGAGCAGCAGGCTCGGTGCCGAGCCGACCCAGAAGCCCGGCCCGAGCAGCCAGACTCCGCACAGCTCGCTCAGGTTGAGCAGGACCAGCGCGGCCAGTACCCGGCGGCGCCGGTAGACCGCGGGGGTGTGCCGGCGTACCGGCCGGTGCGGCCCCGTGCGCAGACGCAGCAGGGGCCGGCGCAGCGGGCCGCCGCCCGGCCGGGAACGCGACCCGGTGAGCCGCCCGGCGCCCGAGACCGGCGTCGCGGAGACCGGTGCGACGGAGAGGGGTGCCGGCGCCCCCGAGGTGGCGAGCGCCATCGTCAGCCGGGGCGGGTTGACCGGGCGGCGTCCGGGCACGGTGCGGGGACGGCGGCGGCGTTCGATCACCCGCGCCGTGCTCAGCGCCCGCTCCGCCGCCAACCGCTCGGTAGCGTCGTACCGGCGGACCAGCGCCGGCGCGAGGGCGAGCAGCCCGGCCGCGGCGAGGACGGCGAGGAGCACCGAGGTCGGCACCCCACCCCTCCCGTCACCAGAATCACATCACTGTCATTCGAGGTTACGGGTCCGTCACCAGCACAACCGCACGCCACACCGCATACCGCCGGCCCACCAGCCGGAGACGAGGAGCGGCAGGCCGGGGAGAGTCGCGGCTAGGCGTGTCCCGTCACCCGGTGCCAACGCGCCAGGAGCCCACCCTCGCCGGCCACGTCCTCGGCGGTGATCGCGTACCCGATGTGGTCCCGCCACGCCCCGTCGATATGGAGGTACCGGGGGTGGTACGCCTCCTCGCGGAAGCCCAGCTTCTCCACGACCCGCCGGGACGCGGTGTTCTCCGGCCGGATGTTGACCTCGATGCGGTGCAGCCCGCCGGCGCGGAACGCGTGGTCGACCACCAGGGCGAGTGCGGTGGGGATGATGCCCTTCCCGGCGACGCGGTGGTCCACCCAGTACCCGGCATACCCCGAGCAGAACGCCCGCCGCACGATGTTGCCCACGGAGAGCTGCCCCACCAGCCGCCCCGAGTAGCACACCGCGAACGGCATCGCCTCGCCCGAGCGCCCCGCCCGGCGCAGCTCCCGCAACACGAACCGGAACGCCGCCGGGGAGTTGAGCTCGTACCACGATCCGGGTGGCGTCGGCTCCCAGCGGGCCAGCCAGTGCTCGTTGGCGCGGCGCACCTCGGACCAGGCCCGGGCGTCGGAGCGGTGGTAGGGCCGCAGCGTCACCGGCCCCTCGGTGAGCATCGCCGGCCACCCGGGCGCCAGCATCACCGTCTCCGGTCCAGCAGCAGCACGTCCACAGTGCACCCCTGCGGCGCGCTGGTCACCTTCTCGCCGAGCACCATCAGGGCGTTCGCCTCGGCCAGGCCGGACAGCGTGTACGGCCCGCCGGGCAGGGGCTGCACGGTATATCCGCCGCCGCGCCGCTCGGCCACGAACGCGGGCCGGAACTCGCGCAGCCCGGTCGGCGAGTGCACGGTCTCCAGCAGGTGGGCGCGCACGCTGGGCCGGAACACCGGCTCAGCCCCGGCCAGCACCTGGATCACCGGGTGGGCCAGCACCTCGAAGCCGATCAGCGCCGCGCCGGGGTCGCCGGGCAGGCAGACGACGGGTACCTCGGTGCCGCCGATGGTCCCGAAGCCCAGCGACGAGCACGGGTACACCGACACGTCGGTGAACGATACCGGCCCGCGCGACATGATCCGGCGGATCATGTCGCCCGGGCCGGTACCGGTACCTCCGGTGGTGATGATCAGGTCGGCCCGCAGCGTCTGGTCGTCGAGCACCGCGCGGACCGCCTCCGGATCGTCGTCGCAGATGCCCACCCGGTAGGCGTGCGCGCCAGCCTCGGCCGCCGCCGCGGTCAGCGCGTGCGAGTTGACGTCGACCACTTGACCGGGCTGGCTCGCGCGGCCGGCGTCGACCAGCTCGTCGCCGGTCGCCACGACGACCACCCGCGGGCACGGCCGGACCACGACGTGGCCGATGCCGGTCGCCGAGAGGATCGCCACCAGGGCCGGGGTGATGTAGGTACCGGTGACCGCGAGGACGGCCCCGGCCGGCAGCTCGTCGCCGGCCCGCCGCACGCCGTGCCCCTTCTTGGGCACGTCGTGGATCTCCACCGCCGCCATGCCCTGGTCGGTCGAGGACGCCGGCACGATCACGTCGCAGGTCGCCGGCAGCGGGGCGCCGGCGGCGACGGAGAAGCAGGTACCCGACGTCAACCGCACCGGCCGCCAGCTCGACGCGGTCAGGTCCCCGACCACGTTGAGCCGTACCGGCCGGCCCGGCATCGCGTGCGCCACGTCCTCGTAGCGGGCCGCGTACCCGTCGATCGCCGCGTGGTCGAAGGCCGGCAGGGGACCGGGCGCGACGACGTCCTCGGCGAGCGTGTTGCCGTGCGCCTGGGTCAGGTCCAGGTCCAGCGGTGGCAACGGGCGCAGCCCGCGCAGGACCGCGCCCAGGTAGTCGGCCAGCGGGAGCATCGACTCCGATGGCGAACGCGAGGCGGTGGCGGTCATCCGGCCCGCTCCCGGCTGGAGCTCAGCTGGCTCGCCACGAACTCCCCCAACCACTCGCGGAACGCCGGCCCGAGGTCGTCACGCTGGCACGCGAGCTGCACCACCGCCTGCAGGTACCCGAGCGGCGCCCCGGTGTCGTACCGGACCCCGCGGAACACCACCCCGTGCACCGGCGTGCCCTCCCGCAGTAGAAGCTCCATGGCGTCGGTGAGCTGGATCTCCCCGCCCGCGCCCGGCCCGATCTGGCGGATCGCGTCGAAGATCTCGTTTGGCAGCACGTACCGGCCGACGACCGCCAGGTTGCTCGGCGACTCCTCAGGCTTGGGCTTCTCCACCAGGCCGGTCACCTCGACTACGTCCAGCCGTCCAGCGGACTTCTCGGACGCCGGCCGGACCGACGCGATCCCGTACCGGGACACCTCGTCGTCGCCGACCTCCAGCAGGGCGAGCACGATCCCCCCGGTACGAGCCTGCAGGTCGAGCATCTCCGGCAGCAGGGGTTCGGACTCGTCGACGAACTCGTCGCCCAGCATGACCACGAACGGGTTCCCGCCCACGTGCGACTCGGCGTAGGACACCGCGTGGCCCAGCCCGAGCTGTTCGGGCTGGCGGCAGGTATAGATCTCGGCCAGCTCGCAGGGCCGGATGATGGCGGCCAGCCGCTCATTGTCGCCCTTCGCAGAGAGGCGCTGCTCCAGATCCGGCCGGCGGTCGAAGTGGTCGACCATGCTGGTCTTGCCCCGCCCGGTGACGAGCAGGATGTCGTTGATGCCCGCCGCTGCCGCCTCCTCGACGATGTACTGCAGTACCGGCCGGTCCACGACCGGCAGCAGCTCCTTGGGTACCGCCTTGGTGGCGGGCAGGAACCGGGTGGCCAGCCCGGCTGCGGGGATCACCGCCTTGACCGCGCGCCGCGGCCGGACGCCATTGGTGTTCACTGCCTGTTCCTGGGTCGTCGCAAACTCCGGCATGCCCGTCAGGCTATCGGCCGGCGGGGGGCACTGCCCGGTGCGGGCGGCCCGACGCGCCGCCAGCCGCGACGGCACAGCTGGGCCCCCGACCGGTACGTATACTGAGGCCCTGTCCGATTTCTCGCATCAGGCCAAGGCCGAGGTCCGTCGCGGGTTGCTCGCCGCGCGCAAGGCGCGCTCCGACCTGGTCGACGCGGATGCGGGGGTACGCGCAACGCTCGCCGCCCTCGCGGCCGGCCACGAGACCGTCGCCGCCTACGTGCCCATGGCCGGCGAGCCGGGCGGGCCCGCGCTGCCGGCGGCGCTCACCGGCGTCCGGCTCCTGCTCCCCGTCCTGTGTCCCGACCTCGACCTGGACTGGGCGGAGTACACCGGGGCGCTGGTACCGGGGCGCTTCGGGCTCCGCGAGCCGGCCGGGCCCCGCCTCGGACCGGCAGCGATCGGCTCCGCGTCCCTGGTCATCGTGCCGGCGGTGGCCGTCGACCGGCGCGGTGTCCGGTTGGGCCGGGGTGGCGGCTCGTACGACCGCGCGCTGGCCCGGGTACCGGCCGGCACCATGATCGTCGCGGCGCTGTACGACGGGGAGCTGGTCACCGCACTGCCCGCCGACGAGCACGACGTCCGGGTCACCGCGGTCGCCACGCCGGCGGGGCTGATCCGGCTGTGATGCGGTACCGCTGGACGAACGGCCGGTCCATGCCGCACTATTAGCACTCAGAGTGCGAGAGTGCCAGGAGGGATACCGTGCCGACGTACCAGTACGCTTGTACCGCGTGCGGGCACCAGCTCGAGGCGGTGCAGAGCTTCGCCGACGAGCCGCTGACCGAGTGCCCCACCTGCGAGGGCCGGCTGCGCAAGCTGTTCTCCTCGGTCGGGGTGGTCTTCAAGGGCTCCGGGTTCTACCGGACCGACTCCCGCGCCGCCCAGGCGAGCAAGGACGCGCCCAAGGACTCCGGCACCAAGGACAGCACGGCACAAAAGGACTCGGCGCCGAAGACCACCACCCCGGCTCCCGCTTCGAAGAAGGAAGCCGCGGCCGCCTGATCCACAGATCTTGGACGCTGGTACGCCCTCCCGGGGGTGTCAGCGTCCAAGATCTCGTCGTCCTGGACCCGGGACCGCCCCGTCGCTGATCCCGTCAGGACCAGTGCGGCGGGCGCTCCTCCAGCAGCCGTTCATCGTTGTCGGCCGGGCGCTCGCCCCAGCCCGCGTCGGTGTCGTCGCGCGTCTGCTCGGGCAGCACCGCCCGCTCCTCGTCGAGCGGGACCTCGCGCTCATCGTCGGTCGGGTACCTCTGCACGCGACGCAGCGTACCCGCGTTGGTAACGTCGACCAGCGTGGGTGACCTGCGCGGCGACGACCTGCAGTGGCGCCGTCCTCCGGAGGGGGGCGGCCCGGCTCCCGGGCGCCCACCGGTCCCGGAGCCGGCGCAGCCACCGGGCCCACCGCCCTACACCGGTCCGCCGCCGACCACCCCGCCGCCGCCCGGCTGGCGGCCGCGGGTCGTCGTCCAGCCACCGCCACCCCGGGAGCTACCGGCACAGGACCTCGCCGCGCTCGACGCCCAGGAGCGGGAGGCACGGACGATCACCTACGGGGTCGGCATGGTGGCCGGCGCGATCCTCCTCGTCGTGTTGCTGATCCTGTGTGGCCGGCAGCTCTTCTGACGCGTCAGGACCCGGTCCACACCACGTGCGCGCCCGTGTCGCCGGCGCGGAACACGTAGTACGCCGACGCCAGCGCGAGCCCGACCGTGACCACCGCGAGCACGACGGTGAGCGCGCGGGACGCGTTACGGGCCAGGACCATCGCCAGCACGGCGAGGGCGAACACGGCCACCACGTACACCAGGATCGTGGCGAGCGACCGGTGTGCGTCGACTTTGGCGAGGAAGTCCGCCGACGCGCCGCGCCGCGCGTACCGGGCCCGGAACGCGTCGCCGGACAGCTTGGCGGCCAACGCGGACAGTGGTGTGGCTATCGCGAGGAGGACCGCCACCCAGCCGACCTGCGGCCGCAGCCGCGGTACCAGGGCGTAGGCCAGCGCGGCGAGGATGAGCATCGGCACGAGCACCACCGGCACGTGGACGGCCAGCGGGTGCAGCGGGATCCCCAGGAACGTCTCGAACGGGTTCACGCGAGGATCATGGCACTGTCCGGAGCCGACTGGTAGCCCGAGGTTTATTTGATGAGTTCCAAGCTGCGTGGTGAAATTGCTGGATGGACGGCAATGAGCAGCGGTTGCGCGATCGGGGGCTCCGGGTCACCCGGCCCCGCCTTGCTGTCCTGGAGGTGCTCGCCCCCGGCGGCCACCTGGAGGTCGACGAGATAGCCACCCGGGTCCGGGCCCGCCTCGCCTCGGTCTCCACCCAGGCCGTGTACGACGTCCTCGGCGCGCTGGCCCGCGCCGGGCTGGCCCGGCGCATCGAGCCCGCCGGCAGCCCGGCCCGCTACGAGGCCCGCAGCGGCGACAACCACCACCACGTGGTCTGCCGCGGCTGCGGCGAGATCGCCGACATCGACTGTGCGGTCGGCCGCGCCCCCTGCCTGGACCCCAGCAACGCCGTGGGGTTCGAGGTCGACGAGGCCGAGGTCACCTTCTGGGGCCTGTGCCCGCGCTGCCAGGCCCTGCGCACCGACGACGCCGATGAGCAGTCCTGACGTGGGCCTGTTCGGTCCGGGCTCGGTGAGCTGGAAGGTTCACGACGAACCGATCATGTGGCTGGCCGGCCTCCGCTCGCTCTACCTGCAGGCGCTGCACCTGCGGGCCGTGGCCGGGGTCGCCCAGAACTCCGGGTACCGGCGCGACCCGTGGAAGCGCCTGCTGCGTACCAGCGACTACATCGGCGCGGTGATCTACGGGACGACCGAGCAGGCCGAGGCGGCCGGCGCCCGGGTACGCCGGCTGCACGCCCGGATGCGCGCGGTCGACCCGCGGACCGGTGAGCCGTTCCGGATCGACGAGCCGAGCCTGCTGCGCTGGGTGCATGTCACCGAGGTGGAGTCGTTCCTCACCACCGCGGTACGGGCCGGCGTCGTGCTCACCCCGGCCGAGGTCGACCGGTACTACCTGGAGCAGCGGCGCGCCGCCAAGCTGGTGGGGCTGGACCCGGCGATGGTACCCGGCTCGGCGGCCGAGGTCGACGAGTACTACGCGGGGATCCGTCCCGAGCTGGCGTTGACCCGGGACTCCGCCGACGTCGCGGTGTTCCTCGCCGCACCCCCGCTGCCCTTCCGGCTCGGGCTCACCCCGGTGCGCCTCGCATACAGCGGGGCTGCGGCGCTCGCCGTGGCGCTGCTACCGCCCTGGGCCCGGCGCCTGTACGGGCTGCCCGGCCTGCCCACCACCGACCTGACCGCCGCGATGTCCACCCGGGGACTGCGCCGGCTGCTGGCCGTGCTGCCGCACCGCGTCTACGAGGGCCCGATCTACCGCGCGGCGATGTCGCGCGCGGCGGCGGTGTCGTCGAGGACGGCTCCCGAGTCGCCGGACCCGGCCTGACCGCGCCCGGCCACCCCGAACGACGGCGCCAACGCCACGACCCCCAGCGCCAGCGCGGCCGGTACGGCGAAGGCCCAGCGCAAGCCGGCTCCGTTGGCCACCGCGCCGATCAGCGCCGCACCGACGACGAACCCGACGTAGTTGAACAGGTTGACCCGGGCCACCGCCACGCCACTGCCGGTCGGGTCGAGCGCGCCGGCCGCCGAGAACGACTGGGGTACGACCACGCACAGCCCGGCACCCACCACCCCGAACCCGAGCACGCCCAGGACGGGCCAGGGCGCCGTCGCGACGACCACCATCCCGGTCGCCCCCACGAGCCCGCCCACCGCCACGACGGGTACCGGCCCGAACCGGCGCACCAGCCGGTCCGCCGCGGCCCGGCCGAGTACCTGGCAGGTGAGGTAGGCACCGAGCCCGAGCGCCGCGACGCTCTTGCTGCTGTGCAATCCGTCGTGCAGGTACACCGCGCCCCAGTTGGAGGTGGCCGAGTCGGAGATGTACATCAACATGACGGCGAGACCGACGAGGACGATCGGCCCCCACGGGATCCGCGGGCCCGTCCGGTCGGCGGCGGCACCGCCCGACGCGGGCGCCGCCTCCTCCGCACCCGGCGTGGCTGCTCCCTCCTCCGCGTGGCGCAGCAGTAGCGGCCCCACCGACAGCGCGACCGCGATGCCGAGCAGCGCGATGCCGCCGAGCGCGACGGGCAGCGGTAGGTCGATCTTGTTGGCCCCGGCGGTGGCCAGCGCGCCGAGGATCCCGGCGAGGCTCCACCAGCCGTGGAACGAGGCCAGCAGGCTGCGCCCGTACCGGCGCTGCACGGCGACACCCTGCATGTTCATGCTCGCGTCGACCGCGCCGAGGAACAGCCCGAACGCCCCGACCGCGAGGTAGAGCCCGAGCCGCGTCGGGACCAGCCCGACGACCGTCATCATGATCCCGACCAGCGGCCCGCTGACCCGCAGCACCAGCGCGCTGCCCAGCCGGGGCGCGAGGTAGCCGGCGAGGACGCTGCCCAGCCCGGCGATCACCGGCACGGCGAGCAGCACCAGGGTCAGGTCGTCCTCGGTGAACCCGAACTTGTCCTTCAGCGCCGGCACCTGGGTCAGCAGCCCGGCGAAGCACAACCCCTGGACGAAGTACGCCCCGGAGACCCCGGCCCGGGCGCGTACGTCTCGGCTTTCCACGCCATCCTCCGCGAACCTGAAGTCTCTTCGGGTTTTGCCGGATCCTCCCCCGCTCAGCCGCTCCCCCGCAATACCCCGGCCCAGGGCTCTTTGGCCGGCATCCGTACCCCGTCCGGACAGACCCCCCGGAAGTCGCACCACGAGCAGATCGCGCCCGGCGCGGTGGGGAACGCGGCGCCGGGATCGGTGCCCTCCGCGACCGCCCGCTCCGCCCCGCGCGCGTCGGCCGCCGTCTCCTCCGACCGGCGCAGGTGCCGGGCCAGCGACTCCTCGGTGTGCTCGTGCGCGGCGACGGTGCCGCTGGGCAGGTGGTGCAGCTCGACGGTGCGGCAGCGGCGCCGGAACACCCGCTCGGCCGCGTAGGCGTAGAGCGCCAGCGCCCGCGAGCCCCGGGCGTCGTCGCTGGACAGCCCGCCCCGGCCGGTCTTGTAGTCCACGATGACCAGCTCGTCGCCGCGCCGGTCGATCCGGTCCACCCGGCCGGACAGCGCCAGCGTCGGCGTCTTCGCGGCGACCACCCGCTCGACCCCGACCGGCTCGTCGAGGGGATCCAGCCCGGCCACGTAGTCCTCGAGCCAGGTCAGCGCTTGCCGGAACACCTCCCGCTCCTGGCCCTCGTCGCGGTAGCCCTCGCTGACCCAGGTGGCCTTGAGCAGGACCGGCAACGCCTCGGGCCGGCGCCGCTCCACCGGCAGCCCGTACCAGTTGCGCAACGCGCTGTGCACGCTCGCGCCCAGCGAGTTGTGCGCCCAGGCCGGCCCCTTCGGCGGCGCCGGCCGGTCCACGTAGGCGTACCGGTAGCGCCGCGGGCAGTCCTCATAGGTCACCAGCTTGCTCGGCGTGCACACGAACAGCTTCTCCGGCATGCCCTCGAAGCCGAGCTGCTCGGGGACGGCGGAGGCGGCGCCGGTCGCGGGGGAGGTGGAATCGCGCACATGGCCGATCCTCCCATCCGGGTGCGACACTGAAACCTGGCGGCGCGACCGCGCCGCCGTACCGGCCCGGGGAGTGACGCGATGGGAATCCTGCGCTGGCTGCGTGGTGGCGACGAGAACGGGGCCGCCGCCAGCGCCATCTCCGCGGGCCTCGCCGAGATCGACGGGCTGTTCCGGCCCTCGAAGCACAAGCAGACCGAGCACGTCGAGGAGTCCAAGCGGCGCCGCGTCGACGTGGCCAACGGCGCCGGCATCGATCTCGATCGCAACGTCGCGGTGATCCGCCCGAAGAGCAAGGACGCCGACGAGTCAGTGGGCTGACCGCTGGTACATCGTGACGAAGTCGGCCACCGCGTTCGCGATGAGCTGCACCGCGATCGCGGCCAGCAGCAGGCCGGCGATGCGGGTGAGCACCTCGATCCCACTGGGCCGCAGGATCTTGACCATGATCCCGGAGAACCGCAGCACCAGCCAGACCGCCAGCAGCACCAGCACAATCGCCAGCCCGATCGCCACGTAGTCGGCCAGGTGGTGCGCCCGCCGGACGAAGAGCATCGTGGCCACGATCGCGCCCGGCCCGGCCAGTAGCGGGGTACCCAGCGGCACCAGGGCCACGTTCGTGGTGCCCGGCTCGCCCGGGTCGTTCGACTTTCCGGTGAGCAGTTCGAGCGAGACCAGCACCAGCAGCAGCCCGCCCGCGCCCTGCAACGCGGGCAGCTCGATGCCCAGGTACCGCAGGATCTGCTGGCCGGCCACCGCGAACACCACGATCACCCCGCCAGCCAGCGCCACCGCCTGCCAGCTCGCCCGGTTGCGCTCGCGGGCGGTCATCGCCCCGGTCAGCGCGAGGAAGATCGGCACGCCGCCGGGTGGATCCATGATCACGACCAGCGTCACGAACGCCTCGACGAACAGCCGACCGTTCACGGGGCTACCGGCGCCAGGCCGCGGGCCTGCGCCACGATCTGGTGGTACGCCTCCGGGGCGGTGGTCTGCGCGCCCAGGGTGACGGTCTTGTTGCTGCCGTGGAAGTCCGACGAGCCGGTCACCAGCAGGCCCAGCTCGGCGGCCAGCGCCCTGACGTGCGCGCGCTGCTCCGGCGTGTGGTCCTCGTGGTCGGCTTCGAGCCCGGCGAGCCCCGCCCCGGCCAGCTCGACGATCAGCGAGTCGGGCACGATCCGGCCCCGGACCGAGGCGCGCGGATGGGCGAAGACGGGTACCCCGCCGGCGCCGCGGACCAGGTCCACCGCGCGGAATGCGTCGATGTCCGCCTTGGGCAGCCGGTACCGCTGGCCGAGCCAGTCCGGCGCGAACGCCTCGGAGACGGTACCCACCAGGCCGCGCGCGATCAGGGCGTGGGCCAGGTGTGGCCGGCCGACGGTGCCGCCGGCCGCGTACCCGCGCACCTCGTCCCACGTGACGTCGATCCCGTCCGCACGCAGCAGGTCGACCATCCGCTCCGCCCGGTGCTCGCGGGCCTGCCGGACCCGCAGCAGCTCCGCCGCCAGCGCCGCGTCCGAAGGGTCGAACAGGTACGCCAGCAGGTGCAGAGCGATAGGCGGATCAACCGCGTACCAGCGGCAGGACAGCTCCGCCCCACGGACCAGGGTGAGCCCGGCCGGCAGCGCCGCCTCGGCGGCCGCCCACCCGGCCGTGGTGTCGTGGTCGGTGATCGCGACCACGTCCAGCCCGGCGTCGGCGGCGGCCCGGACCAGCTCGCCGGGCGTGCAGGTACCGTCGCTGGCTGTCGAATGCGTGTGGAGATCGATCCGCATAGGCAGAGCCTAGGCGTCCCCGCTCATCGCCTCTTCGTCCTCGATCGAACGGGACAGCCGGGCCTCGACCGCCTCCGGCTCGTACATCTCCTCGACGATGCGCAGGTAGAGCTCGTTGGGGTTGGGCAGCGGCTTGACCTCGCGCAACGCCTGGTCCTGGCCGGCGGACTCGACCACGAACGTGCCGTAGTTGAGTATCCGCCCGAGCGGCGACTGCTGGTACTTCATGTCGGTCACCCGGATCAGCGGCATCATGCCGACCGTCCGGGTGACCAGCCCGTTGATCACCATGAGCCGCTTGTTGGTCAGCACGAACCGGTCGACCCACCAGTCGGCGAGCCGCCAGGCGATCCAGCCCATGATCGCGATCCAGATCAGTACGGTGACCGTGAGCAGCCCGGTCAGCCGCTGCTTGGCCAGCCAGCCGGCCAGCCAGCCGAGCAGGAACGTCGCCCCGGCCCCGATCAGCATCTGGTTGAGCAGGTGGATCCAGTGCTTGCGCCACTCGCCGCGGAACTTTTCGGTCGGGAACAGGTACCGGGAGACCAGCGAGCTGGCCTCCTCCTCCAGCGGCAGCACGCTGCGCGGGCCGACCGGCAGGCCGGTGCCGGTACGCAGGCCGAGCAGCTCCTCTTCGCGGATCTCGGGCGGCAGGAACTCAGCCGTGTCGCTTTCGTCGTATTCGCTGGCGCTCTCGGGTCGCGCCGGCGGGTTGCGATCAGTGTTGCGGTCCTCTGGTCGTCGGGGCTCGCCCGGGTCGTCGTCCGGCCGGCGGGGGTCGTCGCTGGCCATCGAGGTCAGGCGACCAGGTTGGAGAAGAAGGCCCCGATGCCGTTGGCAACGTCAACCAGGCTGTTGCCCAGCTGCTTGAATACTGTGGCCGCGCTCGCGGGTCGGTACGCGATGAAGAACACGAGAAATGCGACAAGACCCCAGGTGAGGATTTTCTTTGGCATGTCGGGCCATCCCTCCCCACGACGCCGGACCTCGGCGGCACTGAGCGTATCAGTTGCGGTTGGTATCTATAGATTACAGGCCTTGGCCCGCAAAGTAACCGGGTGCGCGCATGTCGCACCGGCACGGCACGACGGCGCGCAAGATGAGATTAGCCGGATTCAGGCTGCACCGTGCAGATACGGCGACGGCGCGCCGTAGACCAGCTCAGCGGGTACCCATTCGGTGAGGTCATGGAGCACGAGGTCCTCGGCGAACAGGTACCCCGCGCTGGCCGGCCAGGCGATCGCGTAGAGCCAGACGCCCTTGGCCTCCCCGACGTAGGCGCTGCGGTCGTCCAACGGCGTCCGGATCGCCCACAGCGCCGTCGGCCAGCCCTCCGCCTTGACCTTGGCGTGCGCGGCCGTCCTCTCCAGCGCTTCTTGCAGGTAGGGCCCGGGATCCGGCCCGGCCAGGCCGGCGTACCGGTTGCCCAGCCCGACGCCCGGCTCCTCGGCGACCAGCACGATGTCGGCCGGTCCGCCCAGCGGCGCCGGGCCGCTGCAGGCCAGCGCCGTGGCCCGCGTGCCGTTGCGCTCGTCGCCGGCCCACGCCACCCCGGTAACCATCCACCCGGTGGGCAGCGGCCAGGGGCACCAGACCGGAATATCCTTCGACCGCGCGGTGGCCGACTCGACGATCTCCGCACCGATGTGCTCGGCCACATGCAGCGGCGGTACCGGGCCGCAGGCGTTGCATCGCCAGTCGGAGAACATCAGGTCGGGCGGTCGCACCGGACCGCCGCACCGCGGGCAACTCACCACTACGCCCACGTTAATTACGTTCGTACCCTGGGCCCGGCTCGTCAAGGGAATCGGGAAACTGGCCCCACCGCCGGATCCACTCATGCATCGCGATGCCGCTGGCGACGCCGGCGTTTATCGAGCGGGTGGAGCCGAATTGCGCGATGAAGAGGATGTCGTCGCAGGCGGTTCGGGCCCCTTCGGACAGTCCCGGGCCCTCCTGCCCGAAGAGCAGGACGCACTGGCGGGGCAGCTCGGCGCGTTCCAGCAGCCGGGCGCCGGGCAGGTTGTCGATGCCGACGACGGGCAGCCCGGCGGCGCGGGCCCACGCGGCGAAGTCCTCGATCGTCTCGTGGTGGCGCACGTGCTGGTAGCGGTCGGTGACCATCGCGCCGCGCCGGTTCCACTTGCGCTTGCCCACGATGTGGACCTCGGCCGCGAGGAACGCGTTGGCGTTGCGCACGACCGTGCCGATGTTCAGGTCGTGCTGCCAGTTCTCGATCGCCACATGGAACCCGTGCCGGCGCGCGTCGAGGTCGGCCACGACCGCCTCCCGGCGCCAGTACCGGTACCGGTCCACGACGTTGCGCCGGTCGCCGCCGGCGAGCAGCACCGGGTCGTACCGCGGGTCGTCCGGCCACGGCCCGACCCACGGCCCGACCCCAACTTCCTCCACGAAATCCAGAGGTTACCCGTCGAGCGCGGCCGCCAGCTCGGTGAGGAACCGCTGCTCGACCGGGCTGAGCGCGGCGCCGCCCAGACTGAGCAGGCCGCCGGTGCGCGCCGCGTGGCACACCCGGGTCGCGATCGCGACCAGCCAGTGCCGGTACGCGTCGGCCTCCAGCCGGCCGGCCCGCTCGGTGAGCAGCCGTCCGGCCGCACGGCACGAGTCGAGTACCGCCTCGACGCCGGCGGTCCGGTCGCGGAACTCCTCGGCGCCCGGCCGGTCGTCGTCGGACTCGTCGTAGATGGCCGCCACGACGTCGCGGACCAGGCGGCTGGCCGAGGCCCGGCCGGCCGCGATCGCGCCGATCCCGGCCAGGCCCTCGGCCACGGTCCGGCGGGTGGAGTCGGGGTGCACCGAGGTGGCCGCCACGACCACCCGCCCGGGCAGCTTGACCAGCAGATCCCACTCGGTGCGGCGGAACGGCAGCTCGGTGTGCGGCCGGGTGGCAGGTTGGTTGGACATGGCTGACCTCCCCCGTCAGCATATGCCGCGAAAGCCCTGGTCAGGCGGGCTTCGGCGAGGGGAAGCTGGGCTGCTCCGGCCCGGCGTACGCCTTGGTCGGCACCATCACCCGCCGCCGGAACACGCAGACCAGCGTGCCGTCCTGCTTGTACCCGCGGGTCTCCACGGTGACCACGCCGCGGTCCGGCTTGGACCCGGACTCCTTCTTGTCCAGCACGGTCGTCTCGCCGTAGATGGTGTCGCCGTGGAACGTCGGCGCGAGGTGGCGCAGCGACTCGACCTCCAGGTTGGCGATCGCCTTGCCGCTGACGTCGGCGACCGACATGCCGAGCAGCAGCGAGTAGATGAGGTTGCCGACCACCACGTTGCGGCCGAACTGGGTGGCGCTCTGCGCGTAGTGCGCGTCCAGGTGCAACGGATGGTGGTTCATGGTGATCAGGCAGAAGAGGTGGTCATCGGACTCGGTGACGGTCTTACCCGGCCAATGCCGGTACACCGCGCCGACCTCGAACTCCTCGAAGTACCGACCGAACTGCACAGCGTCAGACCTTCCCAGCCAGGAGGCGATCCCCACTCCGGACGCAATGAACGGCGGGGCCCTCCCCGGCACCCGCCGCCCACGCTGTGATGTCACTTATTGTGAGGATCCCTCGGAACTTTGGACAGAGGCGCACGTCACAGTTACGGAACCGTGAGCTTAGGTCAACGACTGGTGAGGCGACGATCACGATCCGGCGACACCTTTCGGCTCTTGGTCACGCAATGTAGAGAGCGGGTCCGCAGCCGCGCCTAGCAACCGACCGCACCGGCCCATCATGACCCGGCAGCGGGCCTGCCGCAGTGGCTCCGCTCACCCTGATAGTGAAGGAATGCCGGTGTCCACCACCTCGTTAAGCACTGCGTACGCAACCCGACGATCGGAGATCTGACGCAATGGCTACCAAGACGCTGACCGCGGCGAACTTTGACGAGGTCACGAGCGCCGAGGGCATCGTGCTGGTGGACTTCTGGGCGGCCTGGTGCGGACCTTGCCGGGCGTTCGCGCCGGTGTTCGAGCGGGCGTCAGAGCGCCACGCGGACATCGTCTTCGGCAAGGTCGATACGGAGACCGAGTTCGAGCTGGCCACCAATTTCGACATCCGGTCGATCCCCACGATCATGGCGGTACGTGACGGCGTCATCGTCTTCGAGCAGCCCGGCGCGCTGCCGGAGCAGGCGCTCGAATCGCTGATCACCCAGGTCCGGGCCCTGGACATGGACGAGGTACGCCGCCAGGTCGCGGCACAGCGCTCGTAACCCTCGCGGCTTTCGAACGCATGTTCTAGGCTGGGGCGTGCGCTGGGAGAACCTCACGGCCAACGAGACCCACGCGAGTGCGGCGCGAGCGGCAGCACCCTTGCCGCTCGCGTTGCCCGGCGCGGTGACCCGCACCTTCGACACCCCGGGCTTCGCCGGCATGACGTTCTACGAGATCCAGGCGAAGTCAATCATCAACCGGGTACCGAGCGCCTCACGGGTGCCGTTCGAGTGGACGATCAACCCGTACCGGGGCTGCAGTCATGCCTGCGTGTACTGCCTGGCCGGCGATACCCCGATCTTGATGGCGGACGGTCACCCGAAGCCGCTCGCTGAGCTGCGGGTGGGTGACGCCGTCTACGGTACCGAGCGGGTCGGTGCCTACCGTCGCTACACCGTCACGGAAGTCCGTGCTCACTGGAGCACGGTTCAACCCGCCTACCGGATCCGGCTCGGCGACGGCACGGTGCTGATCGCCGGCGCGGATCATCGGTTCCTCACTGAGCGCGGCTGGAAGTACGTGACCGGTCGGGAGTCGGGAGCGCTGCGCAGGCCGCACCTCACCACGGGCAACAAGCTCATGGGCACCGGCCGCTTCGCTGACGCGATCGCGGAGACCGTCGACTACCGGCGCGGGTATCTCTGCGGCATGATCCGCGGCGACGGCCACCTGGGCAGCTACTTCTACCCGCGACCACGCCGGACGAGCGGCGACATGCACCGCCTCCGGCTGGCACTGGTCGACGTGGAGGCGTTGGAGCGCAGCCAGCGGTACCTTGCCGGGTTCGGTGTCACGACCGCGCGGTTCACGTTTCAGGAGGCGGCCGACCGGCGAAGGGCTATCGCGGCCATCCGTACCTCCGCGCGGGACAACGTCGAGCGCATCCGGGAGCTGACCCGCTGGCCAACCGAGCCCCATCCGGACTGGTCCGCGGGATTCCTCGCGGGCCTCTTCGACGCCGAGGGCAGTGACAGCCGGGGCATCCTCCGGATCTCCAACACCACTGTTGAGATCATCGAGCGCGCCCAGAAGCACCTGCACGAGCTCGGGTTCGACAGCATGACAGAGGTCGTCGCGCGTGCTGGCAAGGAGATCCTGGTCCTGCGGATCCGCGGTGGCATGCCCGAACACCTGCGGTTCTTCCATCTGGTCAACCCAGCGATCACGCGCAAGCGGACCATGACCGGCAGGGCCGTCAAGTCCACCCGGGATCTGCGGGTCATCTCGGTCGAATCACTCGGTGTCGACCTGCCCATGTACGACATCACCACCGGAACCGGGGACTTCATCGCCGACGGCGTGGTCAGCCACAACTGCTTCGCCCGAAACACGCACACGTACCTTGACCTGGATGCCGGGCAGGACTTCGACACCCGGGTGATCGTGAAGGTCAACGCCGGCACCGTGCTGCGCCGGGAGCTGACCGCGCCCCGCTGGTCCGGCGCGCACATCGCCATGGGTACCAACGTCGACTGCTACCAGCGCGCCGAGGGCCGGTACCGGCTGATGCGGGAGATCCTCGCCGCGCTGCGCGATTTCGCCAACCCGTTCTCCATCCTCACCAAGGGCACCCTGATCCTGCGCGACCTCGACCTGCTCCGGCAGGCGGCGCAGGTCACCCACGTCTCGCTGAGCATGTCGATCGGCTTCATCGACGAGGCGCTGTGGCGCGCGGTGGAGCCCGGTACCCCGTCGCCTCGGCGGCGTCTGGACACGGTACGGGCGTTGAGCGAGGCCGGCTTCGACGTCGGTGTGCTGGTCGCGCCGATCCTGCCCGGCCTGTCCGACGACGACGAGTCGATCGAGGCCACCGTCGCGGCTCTCGCAGCGGCCGGGGCCCGTAGCGCGACCCCGATCCCGCTGCACCTGCGGCCGGGCGCCCGGGAGTGGTACCGCGCCTGGCTCGGCCGCACCCGGCCCGACCTGCTCCCCCGCTACCGCGCGCTGTTCCACGCCGGCTCGTACTCGCCGAAGGCCTACCAGCAGGAGGTCTGCGCGCGGGTCCGGGCAGCGGCCCGCCGGCACCGGATCGGGGTCGAGGAACCCGGCGAGGCGCGGCAGGTCCCGCCCCCGCCACCACCCGCGGCCGCGCCCGACGCGGTCCAGCTCACCCTGTTGTGACCGGTCAGCCGACGTAGAGTCGCAAGAATGAAGACCGCTGCCCAGATCCTGGCCGATTCCGTGACCATCGCCGTCGTCGGCGCGTCCCGCGATCCCGGCAAGGTGGCGCACACGGTGCCCCGGCAGATGCTCCGGCACGGGTGGCGGGTGATCCCGGTCAACCCGTACGCCACCGAGATCTGGGGGCAGACCTGCTACCCGACACTCGCCGACGTCCCGGAGCCGGTCGACCTCGTCAACGTCTTCCGACCCTCGGCGGACACCCCGGAGATGGCCCGGCAGGCGGTCGCGATCCGCGCCAAGGCGCTGTGGCTGCAGCAGGGCATCGCCTCGGCGCAGGCGCGGGCGATCGCCCAGGCCGGCGGCCTCGACTACGTCGAGGACCACTGCATCGCGGTGGAGCGCGCGATCACCCAGTTGAACCGCGTCGCCTAGCCCGTCGGGCGCCGCTCAGCGGCGGTACTCCTTCATCAGGCCACGCGAGATGATCGTCTTCTGGATCTCGCTGGTGCCCTCGCCGATCAGCAGGAACGGCGCCTCCCGCATCAGCCGCTCGATCTCGTACTCCTTGGAGTACCCGTACCCGCCGTGGATGCGGAAGGACTCCTGCACGACCTCGACGCAGTACTCCGACGCGAGCAGCTTGGCCATCCCGGCTTCGACGTCGTTGCGCTGCCCGGAGTCCTTGAGCCGGGCGGCGTTGACCATCAGGGCGTGCGCCGCCTCGATCTTGGTACCCATCTCGGCGAGCTTGAACGCGATCGCCTGGTGCTCGTAGAGCGGCTTGCCGAACGTGTGGCGCTGCTGGGCATACCCGACTGCCAGCTCGAAGGCGCGGATCGAGATGCCGCAGGCCCGGGCGGCCACGTTGACCCGGCCCACCTCGATGCCGTCCATCATCTGCCGGAAGCCCAGCCCGAGCCCGTCGAGCCCGCCCAGGATCAACCCGTCCGGCGCGACGTGGTCGGCGAGCACCATCTCGGTGGTCTCCACGCCCTTGTAGCCCATCTTCTCCAGCTTGCCGGGGATGGTCAGACCGGGCGCGGTCTCGCCGAAGCCGGGCTCCTTCTCCAGCAGGAAGGTGGTCATGTTGCCGTACGGCGTGTCCGCGCCGAGCTCGGTCCGGACCAGCGTGGCGACCACCCCGGACCGCGCCCCATTGGTCAGCCACATCTTCTGCCCGTTGATCTTGTATCCGCCGTCCTGCGGTTCCGCCCGGGTGCGGATCGCCGCCACGTCCGAGCCGCAGTCCGGTTCGGACATCGAGAACGCGCCGCGCAGCTCGCCGGTGGCCATCCGGGGCAGCAGCCGCTCCCGCTGCTCGGCGGTACCGTGCCGGGAGATCATGTAGGCCACGATGAAATGCGTGTTGACGATGCCGGAGATCGACATCCAGCCCCGGGACAGCTCCTCGACCGCCAGGGCGTAGGTGAGCAGCGACTCGCCCAGGCCCCCGTACTCCTCGGCGATGGTCAGGCCGAACATCCCCATCCCGGCCAGCCCCGCCACGATCTCCTCGGGGTACTCGTCGTCGTGCTCCAGATGCTGGGCGTTGGGGATGATCTCCTTGTCCACGAACTCGTGCAGGGCTGCCAGGATGTCCTGCTGCATGTCGGTCAGGCCGGGGGTCCGGGCAAGGCGGGCCATCGAGTGCCTCCGTGGGCATACCGAACAGTAGTTAAGGCAGTATCTCCCGGTGCGCAGGGGTCACGCCTGTGAGTCCTCTCACCGGGGGTACGGTCGGGGCGAACCAGGGAGGCAAGGATGTCCTACGACGACCCGTACCAGCAACAGCCGCCGCAGTACCCGTACCAGCAACCCGGCTACCAGCAGCCGGGTTACCAGCAGCCGGGCTACTACCCGCCGCCGGGCACGGGCGGGCAGACCAACGTGATGGCGATCCTGTCGCTGGTCTTCGCGTTCGTCTTCTGGCCGGTCGGCATCGTGCTGGGCCACATCGCCAAGCGCCAGATCCAGGAGCGCAACGAGCAGGGTGAAGGGCTGGCCACCGCCGGCCTGGTGCTCAGCTACGTCTTCGCCGCACTGAACCTCATCGCCTGTGCCGCCTGGATCGCCATCGTCGCGTTCGCCGTCAACGACAGCGGCTAGCGGTAGTCGGCCTCCCGGACGCTGTTACCGCCGTCGACGACCAGGATCTGCCCGGTGATGTACGAGGCGCCCGGCGAGCAGAGGAACGCGATCGCCGCGGCCACCTCGTCGGGCGTACCGGGCCGGCCCATCGGGCTGCCCAGGCCGTGCTTGAGCTCGACGATGGTCGAGGCGGCGGTGTGGATGATGCCGGGCGCGACGGCGTTGACGGTCACCCCGTCGGCGACGAGCTCCATCGCGAGCGCACGGGTCAGGCCGAGTACCCCCGCCTTGGCCGCGGCGTACGCGGCCTCGGTCGGCAGGGCGTTGACCGGCCCGGCGGTCGCGGACAGGTTGACCACCCGACCCCAGCCGCGTTCCGCCATCCCGGTCACGAAGGCGCGGCTGACCAGGAACGTGGTGGTGAGGTTGCGGTCCACCTCGGCCCGCCACTCGTCCAGGCTGAGCTGGGCGACCGGGCGGAGCACCTCGGGGCTGGCCTTGCTCGCCAGCCCGGCGTTGTTGACCACCACGTCGACCTGGCCGAGTTGCTCGATGATCGCGTCGGCGAGCGCGCCGACCTCCGCCTCGACAGTCAGATCAGCGACAAAGCCGGTGACGCCGAGTTCGCTGGCGCGTTCGTGGATGCGCCGGGTGGTGGACACGATCGCCACCTCGGCGCCCAGGGCGGCGAGCCGGCGGGCGGTGGCGTACCCGATGCCGTCCGGGCTGCCGGCGCCCGTGACGAGGGCGACCCGGCCGTCGAGCCGGTCGGCCGCGAGCGGGGAGGCGCCACGGCCCGAGGAAGCGGAGGCACCCGCGGAAGCGGTCGTCATGCCGCCGATCCTGCCCGGTCCCGGCAAGCCGGGCAACGACCGGCGCGGCACACCATGCGCGCATGGCACCGGTACCCTGGCGGCACCGCTTGTCCAGATGCGACGGAGACCGTGATGAGCTATCCCCCGCAACCGGGTGGCTGGAGCGACCAGCAGGGCACCTGGCAGGGCCAACCCAGCGGGTGGCAGGACCCGTCCGGCGGCGGATGGGCGGACCCGGCCCGCCCGACCTATGTCGACCCGTCCACCGGCCAGCCGGCCTACGAGCCGATCAGCGGGCAGCCGGCGGGATACCCGGCCCAGCCGCCGTACAGCCCCGCGCCCGGCTACGCCGACTACGGCAGCGCCTATCCGGCCTACCAGCCGATCATGGTGCCCAGCCGCCGGACCAACGGGTTGTCCATCGCCTCGATGGTGGTGTCGATCGTCGCGCTGATCTCCAGCCCGTGCTACGGCATCCCGGGCATCGCCATCGGACTCGTCGGCGCGATCCTGGGCCACGTCGGGCACCGGCAGACCAAGGAGCGCAGCGAAGAGGGCGGTGGCATGGCCATCGCCGGCATCGCGATCGGTTGGATCGCGGTCCTGGCCGGGCTGATCGCCCTGGCGATCTACGTCTACATCTGGTTCTGGCTCAAGGACGCCGTCGACAACATCAACAACTACCCCACGCCGAACTACACCTGATCGGGCGGGGTAAAGCTGGCCGTCCGGGCCATCCCGGCGGCCCGCCCCTTCGCCGCGATCACCGTGGCCATCTTGCGCGACGCCTCGTCGATCATCTCGTCGCCGAGCATCACGGCGCCGAGCTTGCCGCCCGCCTCGGAGGTGTAGTACGCGTACGCGTCGAGGATCAGCTCGGCCTGGTCGTAGTCCTGCTGCGACGGGGAGTACACCTCGTTGGCCGCGTCGAGCTGGCCGGGGTGCAGCACCCACTTGCCGTCGAAGCCCAGCGCTGCACTGCGCTTGGCCACCTCCCGGAAGCCGTCGACGTCGCGGATCTGCAGGTACGGCCCGTCGATGGCCTGCAGGTCGTAGGTCCGCGCGGCCATCAGGATCCGCATCAGGATGTAGTGGTACGGGTCGCCGGGGTAGTCCGGGTGCAGCGCGCCGACCACCAGGGACTTCATGTTGATGCTCGCCATGAAGTCGGCCGGCCCGAAGATGATGGTCTCCACCCGGGGCGAGGCGGCCGCGATGGCGTCCACGTTGACCAGGCCCTTGGCGTTTTCGATCTGCGCCTCGATGCCGATGCCGCCGACCGGCAGCCCGAGCGTCTTCTCCAGCTGGTTCAGCATGAGGTCCAGCCACTGGACGTGCGCCGCCTCCTGCACCTTGGGCAGCATGATCGCGTCCAGATCGGCACCGGCGCCCTCGACCACCTCGATCACGTCCTGGTAGGTCCACGGCGTCGTGAGGTCATTGACCCGGACGACGCGCGCCTTGCCGGCCCAGTCCCCGGTGGTCAGCGCGGCCACGATGTTCTTGCGGGCGTCCGGTTTGGCCAGCGGCGCCACCGCGTCCTCCAGGTCCAGGAACACCTGGTCGGCGGGCAGTCCCTGGGCCTTGTCGAGCATCTTCGGGTTGGAGCCCGGTACCGCGAGGCAGGAACGGCGGGCGTGTCCGGCGGCACCCATCTCACGACTCCTCAACGATCGTTCGGCGGTTTGCGCGTACGGTAGCCTGCTCCGGTGTCCGAGGCTATGAACCAACTCACCGTCGTCGTCACGGGAGCCAACTCCGGTATCGGCCTGGCGGCGGCCGAGGGGTTCGCCCGGGCGGGCGCGCGGGTCGCCCTGGTCGGGCGGCACCCGGGCCGCCTGGCCGACGCGGTCGAGCGGGTACGGCGGGCGTCCGGCGCGGGTCCGCAGCCGCGCGGGTTCGCGGCCGACTTCGAGGTCTTCGCCGAGGTCCGGCGCCTGGCCGGCGAGCTGGCCGAGGCGTACCCGAAGATCGACGTGCTGTGCAACAACGCCGGCGGGATCATCCCGACGCGACAGTCCACCGTGGACGGTCACGAGCGCACGATGCAGGCCAACCACCTGGGCCCGTTCCTGCTGACCAACCTGCTCCGGGAGTGCCTGCGCAGCGGCCGGGTGGTGAACACCGCGTCCGACGCGCACCAGGGCGGCCGGCTCGACCCGGCGCACCTGGACAGTCCGGGGCCGTACAAGGCGTTCACCGTGTACGGCTCGACCAAGCAGGCGAACATCCTCTTCGCCGCCGAGGCGGCGCGCCGGTGGCCGGACATCATCTCGACGTCGTACCACCCGGGGGTCGTGCGCACCCGGTTCGGCCGGGACAGCGGGCGGATCTCGATGTTCTACCGGCTCGCGCCGTTCCTGCTCACCCCCGAGAAGGGCGCGGACACCATGCTCTGGCTCGCCGGCGCGGCGCCCGGCGAGATCACCAACGGCGGGTACTACGTCAAGCGCCGCCTCCAGCAGCCCGCGGGCATCGCCGCGGATCCGGCGGCGGGTGCGGCGCTGTGGGAGACGAGCGTCGCCGCCGTCGGGCTCTAGAGCTCCTCGACGGTGGTCACGCGGGGGCCGGTCCGGGCGGCGCCCAGGACCACCACCGCCACCCCGAGCACCAGCAGTACCAGGCCGGGTACCTGGTTCCAGCGCGGCGCCTGGCCCAGCCAGAGCCAGCCGACGAACGCGGCCCCCGGTACCTCCAGGAGGAGCAGCACCGACACCGTGGTGGCGGAGATGCGCCGGAGCGCGTAGTTGAACATGGAGTGCCCGAGCAGCTGCGGGCCGGCCGTCATGGCGAGGATGGCGAGCCACGTCGTCCCCGGAAACCCGCCGAGCGGCACCCCGGCCACCAGGCACACCACGCCGAGCACCACCGCGCAGACGGCGTAGCAGACCGTGGTGTAGGTCGTCGTGCTGGTCGCCGCCCGGGCCCGCTCGCCGAACGCGGTGTAGACGGCGCCGGCGATCCCGCCCGACAGGGCCAGCAGGTCGCCCGCGAAGGCCCGCGCGGAGAAGCCGACGTCCGCACCGGTGGCGAGGGTGGCGCCGCCGACCGCGATGCCGATGCCGAGCCATACCGCGCCCGACAGCCGCCGGCCCTGGCCGAGCGCGATGAGTCCCTGCCAGATCGGCTGCGTGGCCACCAGGGCGGTGGCGGCGGCGATGCCGGTGAGCTTCACCCCTGGTACCCAGGTGGCGAAGTGCACGGCGAGCGCCACGCCGGCCAGCAGGCTGGCGACGACCATCGGGCGGGTCAGCTGGCGCAGCTCCGCCCGCCGGGTGGCCGCCGCGACGGGCGTGACCGCGGCGACGGCGAAGGTGTTGCGCCAGAACGCGATGGCGAGGCCCGAGGCCGCGGCGAAGGCGATCAGCGGGCCGGACAGGGCGATCGCGAAGACGGCGACGCCGAGGGCGGCGATCGTCGGCACACCGGCGGACGGGCGGGACAGCACGGTAGGTCATCGTGGCACGTTCAGCCGGCACAACCGTGGCCGGCGGGCTCCCGCCGGGCCGAAGACCGGCCGTCGGCAGGTCGGCCTAGGCCGGTGGGCGGACCAGGGGGGCGGTCAGCGCCGCCGGGTCGGGGCGGGAGACGCCGCCGAAGCCGGAGCGCTCCCCGGCGATCTTCTCCTGCAGGAGCAGGATGCTGTGCAGGAGGGCCTCGGGCCGGGGTGGGCAGCCGGGCACGTAGACGTCGACCGGGATGATCTGGTCGACGCCCTTGGTGACCGAGTAGGAGTCCCAGTAGGGACCGCCGCAGTTGCTGCACGCGCCGAACGAGATCACGTACTTGGGTTCGGCCATCTGGTCGTAGAGCCGCTTGATGGCCGGGGCCATCTTGTCGGTCACCGTGCCGGAGACGACCATCAGGTCGGCCTGCCGGGGACCGTGCGCGAAGGGGATCACGCCCAGCCGGATGAAGTCGTGCCGGGCCGTGGAGGCGGCGATGAACTCGATCGCGCAACAGGCCAGCCCGAAGTTGAAGACCCAGAGGGAGTAGCGCCGGCCCCAGTTGAGCACGAACCGGATCGGTTCTCCCAACACGCCCGGCACATCGACCATGCGGTCCAGCTTAGCGGCAGGTTCGGGCGATGACACCGCCATGGCGAAGCGGGTGGAGCGGGCATCCTCTACGCTGCGCTGCGTGACCCATAGCGCGTTGGCCCGCCCGTCGCCGCGCCTCCTGCCGCGCGGGCGTGACCGGCGCCACGAACCCCAGGAGGTCCGCGTGCCCGCCGGAGTCGCGGCCGGCCACCCGGCCACCACGGAGGTCGGCCTGCGCGTGCTCGCCGCGGGCGGGTCGGCGGCTGACGCGGCGGCGGCCGCCACGCTCGCCTGCTGCGTCGCGGAGAGCATCCTGACCGGGATCGGCGGGGGCGGCTTCGCCACCTACTTCGACGCCGGTACCGGCGAGGTGACCTGCCTGGACTTCTTCTGCTCGGTACCGGGCGCCGACGGCGACGTCTCGCCCGGACCGATGGTGCCGATCCAGATCGAGTTCGGCGGGGTACCGCTGGCCTACGAGATCGGTGGTGCCAGCGTCGGCGTGCCCGGGGTACCGGCCGGCGTCGCCGAGGTGCACAGGCGCTGGGGCCGGCTGCCGTGGGACCGCGTCGTCGAACCCGCCATCGAGCTGGCGCGCAGCGGGGTGACCCTGCCCCCCCAGCAGGCCCGCACGCTCGCGTCGGTCGCGCCGGCCCTGGTCCCCGGCGTCGGGGCGGAGATCTACCAGCCCAAGGGGCGTCTGCTCGTCGGTGGCGACCTGCTCTTCCACCCGGGCCTGGACCGCGCGCTGGCGGCGCTGGCCGAGGAGGGGCCGGACGTGTTCTACACCGGCCGGATCGGGCGGCTGATGGTCGACACGATCCGCGCCGGCGGCGGGGTGATCGGGCCGGCGGACCTCGCCGGCTACCGCGTCCTGGAGCTACCGGTCGGGCACGCAGCGCTGGCCGGGTACCACGTCTTCGCGCGGTACGACCTGAATGGGCTGATCACCACGGTGGGCACGCTGCCCGACGGGGTCGGCCGGATGTCCCGCGGCGACCGGGCCGTGGCGCTCGCGGACGCGCTGCGAGGGTACGGGCGACAGAAGGTCGGTGACACCACGAACATCTCGGTCGTCGACCCGGCCGGCAACGCCTGCGTCGTGACGACCACGCTCGGCATCGGTTCCGGGGTGTGGCTGCCGGACCTGGGCGTACATCTCAACTCGATGCTCGGCGAGGGCGAGCTGATCACCGCCGACCTCGTCCCCGGCGCACGGATGTCGTCGATGATGTGCCCGCTCGTGGTCGTCGACGACAGCGGCGACCTGGTCCTCGCGGCCGGCTCGGCCGGCGCCTCGCGGATCCGGAGCGCACTGATACACACCCTCGTCAACGTCCTGCTGGACGGCCAGTCGGTCCGCGACGCGGTGCAGCGGCCCCGGTTCCACGTGGTGGACGACGTGGTCCACGCCGAGCTGGCCTACCCGGAGGAGGAGCTGGAGGCGGTGGCGAAGGCGGGGTACCAGGTCAATCGCTGGGACCACCTCAGCCACTACTTCGGCGGGGTCAGCGCGGTCGGACACGCGGGCGCGGCCGGCGACCCGCGCCGGGGCGGCGACGGGCAGCTCCTCCCGGGCGCTAGCGGAAGAAACGGGTCAGCCGGTCGTTGAGCGCGGCCGCGTGCCCGGTCGGGATGGTGCTGTGCGTCGCCTCCGGCAGCGTCTCGACCGCCGCGTCGGGCAGCAGGCGCCGGGCGCCGGCCTCGACCGCCGCGACGTCGTGCGCGCGGCTCCGGCCGGCCAGCAGGACCAGCGTCGGTACCGTCAGCGCGCGCAGCTCCTCCGGATCCGGCCGCCGGGGAAAGATGACCTTTACGCCCGGGAACTCGGCGGCGAGCGTGGCCACCGCCAGCCAGCCCGGGTCGAGCGCGGCGCCGCCGGTCTCCCACCGCAGGAATGCCGCTATCCGGTCGGGGCTGGGCCGCACGAGCAGCGGCACCGCGCGCAGGCGGTACCGCAGGCCCAGGCCGGCGAAGCAGTCGGTCGGGTCGAGCAGGGCCAGCCGGCTCACCCGCTCGGGATGGCGCAGCGTGTAGCTGAGCGCCTGCCAGGCGCCGTACGAGTGGCCGCACAGCCGCACCAGGTCCACGCCCAGCCCGTCGAGTACCGCCTCGAGCCACGCCATCAGGTCGTCGCGCGTGCGCATCGGCCGCCCGTCGGCGACCCCACGGCCGGCGTCGCCGAGCCGGTCGACGGCGTAGACCCGGTGCTCCTGGGACAGCGCGCCGACGTTGCCGAACCAGACCGTGGAGGTGGCACCGCCGCTGTGCAGCAGCACCAGCGGTGGGGCGCCGTCCGGACCGCATGCGTTGACCCGGGTGGTGCCGTAGGCCGTCGGGACGTCGATCGCCTCGACCGGTACCGGCCAGCGGCGCAGCAGGGCGTCGTACGCTGCGCGGAACCGCTCGCTCATTCCGGGTACCAGGCGGCGCGCGCCATGTCCACGTGCTCCCCCCGCAACGGCGTGCCCTCCGCCCGCAGACGGCGCAGCGCCTCCCTCTCGTGGCCGGGTGGGGTCCGCCCGTTCGCGGTGACCACCCGGTGCCACGGTACGCCCCCGCCGTACCGGGCCATGACGGTGCCCACCTGACGCGGCCCGCCCCGCCCGAGATAATCGGCGATCGCACCGTAGGACATCACCCTCCCGCGCGGGATGCTCTCGACGAGGCTCAGGACCTCCTCCGCGTAGTCCACGACGCCCCACGATAATGGGCGGCGTGCGGGACGAGGTGCGGGGCGCGGGGCGGGTGGTGGTCAAGGTCGGTTCGTCGTCCCTGACGACGGCGACCGGCAGCCTCGACCGCACCCGCGTCGACGCACTGGTGGATGCGATCGCCGAGCGGCCCGGCGAGACGGTACTCGTCTCCTCCGGCGCGATCGCCGCCGGCCTGGCTCCGCTCGGGCTGCCCCGCCGGCCCCGCGACCTCGCCACCCAGCAGGCCGCCGCGAGCGTCGGGCAGGGGCTGCTGATGCAGGCCTACACCAACGCGTTCGCCCGGCACGGGCAGGCGGTCGGGCAGGTGCTGCTCACCGTCGACGACGTGACCCGCCGGGCGCACTACCGCAACGCGTACCGCACGCTGCGCCGCCTGCTCGACCTGAAGACCGTGCCGATCGTCAACGAGAACGACACCGTCGCCACCGAGGAGATCCGGTTCGGCGACAACGACCGGTTGGCCGCGCTGGTGGCCGCGCTCGTGCACGCCGACCTGCTGGTGCTGCTCTCCGACGTGGACGCGCTCTACACCGGCAACCCGGCCCGCCCCGGGGCGCGGCGCATCGACGAGGTGCGCTCGGAGGCGGACCTGGCCGGCGTGATGATCGGCAAGCCGGGCCGGGCGGGAGTGGGTACCGGTGGGATGGTCACCAAGGTCGAGGCGGCCCGGATCGCGACCGGCGCAGGGATCCCGGTCGTGCTGACCGCCGCCCCGCTCGCCGCCGCGGCCCTCGCCGGCGAGCCGGTGGGGACGCTCTTCCATCGGGTACGGGAACGGCCCGCCGCCCGGCTCTTCTGGCTCGCGCACGCGACCGAGCCCCGTGGCCGGCTGCACCTCGACGCCGGCGCGGTGCGTGCCGTCGTGGGCCGGCGGGCGTCGCTGCTGCCCGCCGGGATCACGGCCGTGGACGGGCGGTTCTTCGCCGGTGACCCGGTCGACCTCGTCGACGTCGAGGGCCGGCCGGTGGCCCGGGGCCTGGTCAACTACGACGCACTGGAGCTTCCGGCGCTGCTCGGCCGCACGACGCTGGAGCTGGGTCCGGGGTACGGGAAAGAGGTCGTCCACCGCGACGACCTGGTCCTGCTGTAGTCCGGCCGAGCCACGCGGCGCTCGCGAGGAGCAGCAGCGCGAAGACGCCAGCTCGTCGAGCTGACCCGACCGGTGCCCGGCTGAGCCGGCGCGCCCGCCGGATCGCGCTGCAGCTCGACGAGGAGCTGCTCGGCGCGCTGCCGGCGGCCCGGGCGGAAGCCCTGCGGGACGCGCTGCGCCAGCTCGCCGTCCACGGCGGAATCCTCGGTGACCGGGCCACCGCACCGGGCTAGATTGGCGGGGTGACCGACAACCCTGTGGTCGACGCCGCCCGGCGCGCGCGGACGGCGTCCACCGCCCTCGCGACCGCCACCCGGGCGGTCAAGGACCGCGCGCTGCACGCGATGGCCGACGCTCTCGTCGACGGTACCGCCGAGATCATGGCCGGCAATGACGCGGACGTGGCGGCGGCCCGCGACGCCGGCACCGCGACCGCCCTGATCGACCGGCTCTCGCTGACCCCCGACCGCATCGGCGGGATGGCCGACGGGCTGCGGCAGACCGCCGCGCTGGCCGACCCGGTGGGCGAGGTCGTGCGCGGCTCGACCCTGCCCAACGGCTTGGAGCTGCGCCAGATCCGGGTGCCGTTCGGCGTGGTCGGCATCATCTACGAGGCCCGGCCCAACGTGACCGCCGACGCCGCCGGGCTCTGCCTGAAGTCGGGCAACGCGGTGCTGCTGCGCGGTTCGTCGTCGGCCGCGCGGTCCAACGCGGCGATCGTGCGGGTGCTGCGCGACGCGGTGGCGCGGGTGGGGCTGCCGGCCGACGCCATCCAGCTCCTGGACAGCTCGTCCCGCGATTCGGTCAAGGAGCTGATGCGCGCGCGGGGGCTGGTGGACGTGCTGGTCCCCCGCGGGGGCGCGTCGCTGATCACGTCGGTGGTGGAGGAGTCGACGGTACCGGTCATCGAGACCGGGGTGGGCAACTGCCACGTGTACGTCCACGCCGACGCCGACCTCGACATGGCGCTGTCGATCCTGCTCAACGCGAAGACCTCCCGGCCGTCGGTGTGCAACGCGGCGGAGTCGGTGCTCGTGCACGCGGACGTGGCGGAGGCGTTCCTCGCCAAGGCGTTGCCGGCGCTGCGGGACGCCGGGGTGACCGTGCACGGGTCGCCTGCGGTCGTCGAGGCGGGGCGAGCCGTGAGCGTCGACGTGGCGCCCGCGACGGAGGCGGACCACGCGGCCGAGTACCTGTCGCTGGACCTGTCCGCGTCGGTGGTCCCGTCGCTGTCCGCCGCCGTGGAACACATCCGGCGCTACGGGACCGGGCACTCGGAGGCGATCGTCACCGGTTCCGTCGCCGCGGCGCGCACCTTCGTGTCCACAGTGGACGCCGCGGCCGTCTTGGTGAACGCGTCGACCCGGTTCGTCGACGGCGGGGAGTTCGGGTTCGGGGCGGAGATCGGCATCTCCACCCAGAAGCTGCACGCGCGGGGGCCGATGGGGCTGCCCGAGCTGACCTCCACCAAGTACGTCGTGACGGGCGAGGGGCAGGTGCGCTGAACGCGCCGCCCGGCGCGACGTACCGCGGGGCGACCCCCGCGCTCAGCGCAGGGCGCGGATCGCGGTCAGCGTGGTGTGCACGTCAAAGGCCGGCCCGTCGTCGCTGGGCCAGCCGCCGTCGCTGCGCTGGGTCTCGGTGAGCCGCTTGCGCGCGGCGGTCAGCAGCCAGTCGTCGCCGGACATGCCGGCCCGGCGCATCGCCGCCCCGAGCCAGGCGACGTCGGCCGGGCTCATGTCCGGTACCCGCTCGGCGAGGATCACCTGGATCTGCGCGGCCTCGTAGAACCAGCCGGCGTGGTAGAGCAGGGCGGCGCCGAGCCAGCCGGCCGCCAGATATGACGGCCAGGTCCCGTCCTCGCGCATCGCCGCGCGAAACGCCTGGGTCGCGCGGGCGACGACCTCCGCGTGCGGGTTGGGCTCGCCCTCCTCCGGCTGGGTGACGGCGAGCCAGAAGCTGGCGTTGGCGGTCAGGTACAGCCGGGCCTCCGGGTCGCCGGGACGGGCCCACACCGGCGCCGCGTCGGCCAGCGACTCGTCCTCCTCCCAGGTCCCGTCCGGGCGCTGCCGGGCGGCGAGCCAGACCAGCGCCTTGCGGGCCGGCTCCCGGTCCAGGGCGCCGAGGTCGTCCAGCTCCGCCAGGCGGAAGCAGGTGGCGTCGATCGACGCGACGTCGCCGGCCCAGAACGCCGGCCAGCCCCCGCGCGCCGCCTGGCCCATCTCGACCTTGGCCAGTACCTCGGCCGGCGGCGCGATCCCCGAACGCAGGTAGGACAGCCGAGCGCGGTCCACGGGATCGCCGTGGGCCACGACGTAGCCGATCGCACCGTCGATGTCCGCCATGGCCGTAGGCTACCGCCGACCGGCATGGGCGCAGTTCAGCCTGCCGGTCAGTGGCACGGCCGGTCTCAGTAGATGGGCAGCGATGGGTCGACGTGCCGGACCCAGGACACCACCCCGCCCTGCACGTGGACCGCGTCGCGGAACCCGGCGGCCTTGACCGCGGCGAGCGCCTCCGCCGAGCGGACCCCGGACTTGCAGTACAGGACGATCTGCCGGTCCTGCGGCAGGCTGGCCAGGGCGTCGCCGGAGAGGATGTCCCCCTTGGGCACCAGCCGGGAGCTGGGGATCTTGACGATCTCGTACTCGGCGGGCTCGCGGACGTCGACCAGCTCGATCGGCTTGCCGGCGTCCATCCATTCTTTGAGCTCGCGGGTAGTGATCGTCGAGCCGAGCGCCGCGGCCGACGCCTCCTCGGAGACCGTGCCGCAGAAGTCCTCGTAGTCGATGAGCCCGGTGATCGTGGGGTTTTCGCCGCACAGCGCGCAGTTGGGGTCCTTGCGCACCTTGATCGCGCGGTACGTCATCTCCAGCGCGTCGTAGACCATGAGCCGGCCGACCAGCGGCTCGCCGACCCCGGTGAGCAGCTTGATCGCCTCGGTCACCTGGATCGAGCCGATGCTCGCGCAGAGCACGCCGAGCACCCCGCCCTCGGCACAGGAGGGCACCATGCCGGGTGGCGGCGGCTCCGGGTACAGGCAGCGGTAGCACGGGCCCTGCTCGGCCCAGAACACGCTGGCCTGGCCGTCGAAGCGGTAGATCGAGCCCCACACGTACGGCTTGCCGAGCAGCACCGCCGCGTCGTTGACCAGATACCGGGTGGCGAAGTTGTCGGTACCGTCGACGATCAGGTCGTACTGCTCGAAGATCTGGAAGACGTTGTCGTTGTTCAGCACCTCGTTGTGGATCACCACGTTGACGTACGGGTTGATCTCGCGGACCGAGTCGCGCGCCGACTCGGCCTTGGACCGCCCGATGTCGGACTGCCCGTGGATGATCTGCCGCTGGAGGTTGGACTCGTCGACCGTGTCGAACTCGACGATGCCCAGCGTGCCGACCCCGGCGGCGGCGAGGTACATCAGGGCCGGCGAGCCCAGCCCGCCCGCGCCCACGCAGAGCACCCGGGAGTTCTTCAGCCGCTTCTGCCCGGCCATCGCCACGTCGGGGATGATCAGATGGCGGCTGTACCGGCGGACCTCATCGACGGACAGGCTCGGCGCGGGCTCGACGAGCGGTGGGAGCGACACGGCATCCTCCGGGAGCGCGACGGGTGATACGTGAACGGTAACCCGCGCCGGGGCGGCCGGGCTTCCCGGCCGTGATCCCGGTCACCGAGCCATCCCGGTTCGCTCCGCTCACGGTACCGGCGGTCCGGCGTACCGCGCGCCGTCGCGGTAGGGCCAGCCGTTGGCGGTGCAGCCCTTGAGGCCGAGGACCTGTTTCTGCATGACCGGCGCCGGGCGACCCGGGCCGGGGCAGGCCTCGTCGCCGTGCCCGAGCTCCCGGCCGAGGGCCCAGTTCAGCTCGTACGCGCGGTACTCGTCCAGCGACGCGCCATAGCCCGGTACCGCGGTAAGCCACCGGGTCAGGTTGAGCACGAGCTGGCCGGGCAGCCGGCACGAGGTGTACTGCTCGGTGTGCACGCCCCCGGCGGAGCAGAGCTTCTCGCCGGTGGCCTGGGTGGCGAGCAGGACGGTGACGTTCACCTTCGGTGCGGTCTTGGGGACCTGCTGGAACCGGAGGTCCCCGCCGCCGGTCCAGCCTCGCGGGTCGGCCAGGATCCGGGCCACCGCGCCGGCGAACCCGGCCACGTCCTGCCCGCTGCCGTCCTCCACGGCGACGCGGTACGTCCGGGGCGGCGCGCCGCCCGGGCCGAGCACCCGGTCGGAGCCGTCGGCGTAGGTGAAGGTGTTGGGCCCGGTGACCGGCGCGCTGGGGGGCGGCCCGGCCGGCGCCACCGTGGGGGTCGAGGCGGTGGCGGCGCCCGGCCTGGCGGTGCCGCGGCCGAGGTATCCGACCCCGGCGAGCGCCGCCAGCAGGGATGCGGTCACGATGCCGGCGGCCAGGAGCAGCCGTTGCCGCCGGCGCCGGCGGCGGCGCAGCAGCGCCCGGGTGCGTGCCCCCTCGACCATGTCAGTACTGGACCCGCGCCTCGGTCGCCACGTCATCGAGCAGAGCCACGACCGCGCGGGCCACGATTTCCGGTACCTCCATCTGGGCCACGTGGCCGACGCCCTCCAGCAGCAGCAGGCGGGAGTCGGGGATGGCGCGGGCGACCTGCGGCGCCACCCGGGTGTCCACCAGCCGGTCCAGCCCCCCGCCGATGACCAAGGTCGGCGCCTGGATCCGGGCGGCCACCCGCCACAGCGAACCCGACCCGGGCAGGTACGCGCGCAGGAACGCGCCGATCAATCCGCGCAGCGTGCGCACGTAGGCCTTCATGTACCACGGGATGTCATAGCGCAGGCGGGTCTCCTCGACCGCCTCGGCCAGCCGCTGCTCGTGGATCCGGCCCGGGTCGGCGAAGCACACCTCCACCACCTCCCGGGCCAGCGCCGCCGGGTCGGTCGCGTGCAGCCGGCGCTGGGCCAGCCGGTCCACGAGGGGTACCCACAGCAGCGGGACCATCCGCCCGTGCGCCGAGCGGCGCGGGTCGAGGAACGGCATGGCCGGCGAGATCAGCGTCAGCGAGCGCACCAGGTCGGGCCGGGTACCGGCGACCCGGACCACGACCGTCCCGCCCAGCGAGTTACCGAACAGGTGTACCGGTCCCCGGCCGCAGTGCTCGATCCAGCGGATCACCCGGTGCGCGAGGGCCGGCAGCGAGTACCGCCGGGCCGGGTCACTGCGCCCGAAGCCGGGCAGGTCGATGGCCTGGCCGTCGAGCCGGTGCGCGAGCAGCCCGGCCAGGTCGGTCCAGTTGGCCGAGGAGCCGCCCAGGCCGTGCACGTAGAGGGCCGGCTCGGTGTGCTCGCCGGTCGCCGGGGTCTCCCGCAGGTACGTCACCCGGCCGTCGAGCGTCACCGGCCGCCCCGGCCAGCGTGGCGGCAGGGTGTCCGTCCGGTGAACGGAGTCCGGCGGTGCGATGACGGCGGGCTGCATGACACCCAGTGTGCCCGAGGGCAGCACCGGCGAACATCAACCGCGGATCAGCTGAGCAGCCCGTCCAGGCGGCGGTTGACGGCGGCCAGGGTGGCCCGGACGATCGCCTGCCGGGGATCGCCGGCGACCAGCGCCGAACCGGAGAGCTGCTCGACGGTGCCGCCGTAGACCAGCAGCACCACGACCACGGCCACCTCACAGCTCCCGAACGGCACCACGGCGGCGTGCTCGACGAACGACCGGCCCTGCCGCTCGCCGCCCTCCAGCGTCGAGGACAGGAGCTGATCGATCGCGTTGGTCGCGGCGACGGCGGCCAGCCGCAGCACGTAGCCATCGACGGCCGGCCCGCTGGCCACCCCGTATGCGGGGGCTCCGTTGCTGGTCAGCCGTACCTCCACGGTCGCGTCCAAGCCGAGCGTGCTCACCTGAACCTGGTCGATCATGACCCGGGGTCCGCTGCTCCCGCGCCCGATCCGGCGCGGCTCGCCGTCCCCGTGGCTGTCCCGTACCCGTACCGGCGTGACCCGGTGCCGGGCCCGGTCGTCGGCGTGCCCGGCCGGCGCCACGCCGCCGAGCTGTTCGGTGACCGCGGGCGGCAACGGGGTACGGGGGGCCGGCGGGGCGCCGGCGATCGGCACGTCTCGCGGCAGCGCCGGATCGCGGGGCAGGTTGGGCGGCCCGGCCGGGCGTAACGGGTTGTGCCGGCGCGGCTCCGCGGCCAGCCCCATCTTCTGCTTGAGCAGCCGGGCGACCATCCGGCTCACCTGGCCGGGATCGGCTCCGTCGGCGAGGTCGAGCCGCAGGGTGTGCACCCCGCCCGGGTTGGGCCGTAACTGGGCGTCGCGGACACCGGGGACGAGCCGCACCGCCGAGAGCACCGTGTCGACGTCGAAGCCGTCGGGCCGCTCGGTGGGCTGCTCCTCAAGATCTTCGTCGTAGCGCAGGTGGGTGGCGATACGGGCCAGCTCCGGCGGGGCCAGCCCGGACCGAACCCGCTCCCCCGGCTCGATGAACTGGTCGTCCGGCTCGTCCTCGGGTACCTCGGGCACGTCGGGCGGGGCCGGGATCCGTTGGGGCAGCGGGGACACGGCGCCGGGGTGCGGGAGGACCGGCGGCCCGGTCGCGGTGGGTGGCATCGGACGTCCCGGCTCTACGGAGGTGTTGTCGTGCCGGACGGTCTCTCCCGGGGGGTGCGGGGGGACAGGAGCGGGCGGCGGAGTTACCGGCGCGGGCGGGACCGGGGGTGCCGGCAGGAGCGGCACGATCTGGCCCCGGCCGCCGCTGGGCGAACGGAACTCGGCCGGGCGGCTGCCCGGGACGCGGGGATCGGCCGGTGCGCCGCGGAAGTCGGGCAGCCGGCGCGGCGGCTCCGGGCTATCACCGGAGGCCGGACCCGAACCGCTCCGGAGGTCGGGCAGCCGGCGCGGCGGCTCCGGGCTATCACCGGAGGCCGGACCCGAACTGCTCCGGAAGCCGGGCAGCCGGCGCGGCGGCTCCGGGCTATCACCGGAGGCCGGACCCGAACTGCTCCGGAAGCCGGGCAGCCGGCGCGGCGGCTCCGGGGCCGGGTCGGGTCCCTGCGGCGAGGCGTCGGTGTCGGACTGGGCGGCGCGGTATGCCGCCTCGACCGCGGCGTGGTCCTCGACGACGGCCTGAGCTTCGGCGGCGGCCTCCGCCGCCCGGGCCGCCTGCACCGCCGACGCGGCCTGCGCCGCCGCCTGGGCGGCCTGGCTCGCCGCGGCTGCCTGGGCGAGCGCCGGAAGGTCGTCGAACGTGTCGTCGGTCAGCGCGGCCGACAGCGGATAGGCGGGGTACGTGGACGGCCGCAGCTCGGCCGGCGGCGCGGTCCGCTGCGGGGGAATCGCCGGACTCACCCGGTCCACGGTGGACGGGTCCCTCCGGTCGAGAGCGTGGATCGCTGGTCCGGTCCGGTCGGTGGGCGGCTGGGAGGGGCCGGGCCGGTCGATGGCCGGCGGCGCGGAGGTCTGCTGCGGTGCGGGCGGTGCCGGTGCGGGCGGTGCCGGTGCGGGCGGCGCCGGTGCGGGCGGCGCCGGTGCCGGCAGCGCCTGCGGGGCGGACCAGGGCGGCTGGGCGGCGGCCCGGTCGCCGTCGAGGTCGCCCTCGTAGGGGTAGGGCGGCGCGCTGGCCGGTACCTCGTCGGGGCGGGGGGCCGTCGGCGGCAGTGCCGGGCTGACCGGGGCGAGCAGGTCGGCGTAACGGGACCGGACCTCGGTGCGGCCGCGCAGGCCGGAGGTGAGCGAGCGGCGCCAGCCGCTGCTGGCCGGTTCCGTGGAAGGTTCGAGCGCGGCGCCGGCGCTGGACCAAGGCGTGTCGGTGGCACGGAGCCGCCGCCCGCCGTCCGGTCGGGCGCCGTTGGTGTCCCGCGAGGCGCCGTTGGACGTCGGCCGCCATCCACCCGCGGGGGTCGCGGACCTGGCGTCGTCGACCCCCGGCGGCTCCTTGTCCGGCTGCGCTCGTTCGTCCACCGCCCACTCCTCGGTCTCCCCCGTGAGGCTACCGTGTTGAGGTAGAGCAGTTAACTGCTAAACACGATGAGTTCGAATCAGCGCAATACGGAGGTTGCTCATGTCGGCGACGAGCGGCACGCAAACGGCCGGCCGACCAGTGCGGTTGCCCCGGTCCGCCCGCCGCAAGCAGTTGCTCGCCGCAGCCCAGGAAGTCTTCGTGGCGCAGGGCTACCACGCCGCGGCGATGGACGACATCGCCGAACGGGCGGGCGTCAGCAAGCCAGTGTTGTATCAGCACTTTCCCGGCAAGCTAGAGCTATATCTGGCGCTACTGGACACCCACTGCGATGCGCTGGTGGAGAAGATCCGCAACGCCATGACCGAGACGACCGACAACAAGGAGCGGGTCGCCGGGGCCAACCGCGCCTACTTCGAGTTCGTCGGCGACGCGAGCGAGGCCTTCCGCCTGGTGTTCGAAAGTGACCTGCGCAACGAGCCGGCCGTCCGGGAACGGGTCGACCGGGTCGAACGCCTGTGCATCGACGCGATCACCGAGACCATCATGGCGGACACCGGCGTGAGCCGCGCCCGTGCCGAGCTGCTCGCCGCCGGGCTGGTCGGCTCTGCGATCACCGCCGCCCAGTTCTGGCTCGCCGGTGGCCGGCAGGTCCCCAAGGAGGACGCCGAGCAGTTGCTCTCCACGCTGTCCTGGCGGGGCATCGGCGGCTTCCCATTGCACGGTGAGGCGCACGCCGGGACGGATCCGGCGATCAGCTGATATACGTTGGCGGCCTGGCCGCCTGATCGCTGAAGCCAGTCCGCTAGCCTGTGATGCGGGTTGGTACGGCCCCCGGAGGAGGAACGACGTGGAGGTCAAGATCGGCGTACAGTTCGCGCCCCGCGAGCTGGTTCTGGAGAGCGCGCAGACGCCGGCGGAGGTCGAGTCGGCCGTGACCGAGGCGCTGTCCGGCCGCAGCGGCACCTTGAACCTCGTCGACGACAAGGGCCGGCGGGTGATCGTACCGATCGACAAGGTGGCGTACGTCGAGATCGCCGACGTCTCCTCCCGCGTCGTCGGCTTCACCCCGGGCTGAGCCCGCACGCAGCCCCGCCCGCGGGCTCAGTTGTTCAACCCGACCGCCGTCATCCGGGCGGTGTGCGCGCTGGTCAGGCGCTTGAAGAGGCCACCGGCCAGGCCCTCGTCCTCGGTACCGGCCAGGAGCAGCGCCAGCGCCGGCCGTTCCACGGCCACCCGTTGCGCCTGGGACAGCCCCTCCCCGACCAGCCGCCGCGCCCACATCGACAGCCGGTTGGCCACCTTCGGGTCGGTACCGATCGCGCTGCGGATCTCCGACGCGGCGAACTCCGCGTACCGGCTGTCGTGCAGCACGTCCAGCACCAGCTCACGGTCGGGCGAGTCGAGGTGGATCGCGACCTCGTGGTAGAAGTCGTCGGCGATCCCGTCCCCGACGTACGCCTTGGCGAGCGCCTCCAGCCAGTCCTTGGGCGCGGTCTGGTCGTGGTAATGCTCCAGTGGCGCGACGAACGGGCGCATCGCGGCCTCCGCGTCAGCGCCGAGCGCGGACAGCCGTTCCGCCAGGCGGCGGTAGTGGACGATCTCGGCGGCCGCCATCTCGCTCAGGACCGCACGGCGGTGCAGATCCGGGGCGAGCCGGGCATCGGCCGCCATCTGGTCGAACGCCCGCAACTCGCCATACGCGAGCAGGGCGAGCAGGTCGACGACCGCAGCGGAGCGCAGGGGGTCGGACACGAGCGAAGGCTATCCAACTTTGCCCGCCCCGGCCCCTCGGTCCGGCCACTCGCGGGATTTCCCAGCTAGACGGGCCGCCGGGTACGATGGGTGGGTACGCGGGTGCCGACTGCACCCGCGCCGCGCGTGCGGCCCGTGGTGCACCAGGCACCGCGTGTGGCCCGCGCCACATCCAGAGGCGCCCCTCGCACATGACATCGGGGCGCACCGGCAGAAGGACACCCCGAACTACATGACGATCGAACCGAACCAAGCGGCCGCCGAACTGGCCGCCACCGCACCGGTACGACCCGACAGCCCCACCTTCGCCGCCCTCGGCGCCCGGCCCGAGACCGTGGCCGCGCTCGTCGACGTCGGCATCGACCGCGCCTTCGCGATCCAGGAGTACGCCATCCCCATCGCCCTGCGGGGCACCGACCTGATCGGGCAGGCCCCGACCGGCACCGGCAAGACGCTCGGCTTCGGCGTACCCCTGCTGGAGCGGGTCCGCTCCGTCGACGAGGGCGCCGACGGCATCCCGCAGGCGCTGGTCGTGGTACCGACCCGGGAGCTGTGCCTGCAGGTGGCCCGGGACATCGCGGCCGCCGGCCGGACCCGGCGGATCCGGGTACTACCCATCTACGGCGGCGTCGCGTACGAGCCGCAGACCGACGCGCTCACCAAGGGCGTGGAGATCGTGGTTGGTACCCCCGGCCGCCTGCTCGACCTGGCCAAGGGCAAGCAGCTCAAGCTCGCCAAGGTGGGCCAGCTCGTCCTCGACGAGGCCGACCGCATGCTCGACCTGGGCTTCCTCGACGACGTCGAGAAGATCCTGTCGATGCTGCCGACCGACCGGCAGACCATGCTCTTCTCGGCCACCATGCCCGAGCCGGTCGTGATGCTGGCCCGCCGCTTCCTGCGCGCGCCGATGACGATCCATGCCACGCACGGGCCGGAGGCCATCGCCTCCCCGCTGACCGCGCAGTACGCCTACCGCACCCACGCGCTCAACAAGGTGGAGATGCTGGCCCGGATCCTGCAGGCCGAGGGGCGCGGGCTCACGATGATCTTCACCCGGACCAAGCGCAACGCCGACCGGGTGGCCGAAGACCTGGACTTCCGCGGGTTCGCGGTCGCCGCGGTGCACGGCGACCTCGGGCAGGGCGCCCGGGAGCGGGCGCTGCGCGCCTTCCGCAACGGCAAGGTCGACGTGCTCGTCGCCACCGACGTGGCCGCTCGGGGGCTGGACGTCTCGGGCGTCTCCCACGTGATCAACTACGACTGCCCCGAGGACCCGGACGCCTACACCCACCGCATCGGCCGCACCGGGCGGGCCGGCGCCACCGGGGTCGCGGTCACGTTCGTGGACTGGGAGGACATGCCCCGCTGGCGGCTGATCGACAAGTCGCTGGGGCTGGACCAGCCGGAGCCGCCGGAGACGTACCACACCTCGCCGTGCCTCTACGCCGATCTGGGCATCCCGGCCGAGGCCACCAGCACGCTGCCGACCGCCGAGCGCACCCGGGCCGGCCTGTCCGCCGAGGTCGAGGAGGACCTGGGCGGCGGGCGCCGGGGCCGGGGGCAGGCCAAGCCGGAGGGGGCGCCGCAGGCCGCCCGGCAGCGTCGCCGCCGCCGGGTCGAACCGTCCACTGTGGACGCGGCGGAGGCCGCGGCGGCACCCGCCAAGCCGCGCCGCCGCCGGCGCCGCCGGGCCGGTAGAGCCGGCGAGGGTACCGGCACCGCGGACGACTGACCCGTCCGGCATCGGCCCGGCCGGCCCAGCCTGTTCTCAGCACTGGCCGGGACACTGGTCGGGGCCACAGGCTCGCCGCGGACCCCGCCGCGGCGCGGGCCGGAAGGGAGCGAGCATGTTCGACGCACGACGGGTGCGCGAAGACATCGAGCAGGCCCGCCGTACTTACGGCGGGCGCGACTGGCCGGCCACGTTCAAGGACCGGCTCACCGCCCCGCTGCCCAGCTACCGCGACATGGCCCGCATCATCCGGCAGGGCGGCTTCGGCGTGAAGGACCTCTCCGACGCGGCGCACATCCCGGTGACCCCGCAGGAGCGGCTTCCCGAGGTCCACAGTGGACAGACGGCGGTCACCTGGATCGGCCACGCCAGCTACGTCCTCCAGATCGGCGGCTTGACCATCCTCACCGACCCGGTGTGGTCGCGGAAGATACCCGGCGTGAAGCCACGGCTGACCCCGCCGGGGGTACCGCTGTCCGGGGTGGGGCGGGTCGACGCGGTGGTCATCTCGCACAACCACTACGACCACCTGGACGCGCCGACCATCGGCCAGCTCCCCCGGGACACCCCGATGCTGGTACCGGCGATGCTCGGGTACTGGTTCCGCCGGCGCAGCTTCACCCACGTCGTGGAGCTGGACTGGTGGGAGTCGATCCGGCTGGGCGAGGTCGAGCTGGCGTTCGTGCCGGCGCATCACTGGAGCCGCCGCAGCCTTACCGACACCTGCAAGTCGCTGTGGGGCGGCTGGGTGCTCACCCAGGGCGACACGAAGGTGTACTTCGCCGGCGACACCGGGTACGGGCACTGGTTCGGCGAGATCGCCGCGCACCATCCCGGTATCGGGCTGGCGCTGCTGCCGGTCGGCGCGTACGAGCCCAACTGGTTCATGAAGCCGGTGCACATGAACCCGGAGGAGGCCGTGCGGGCGTGCGCGGACCTCGGCGCGCCGCGCATGGCCACCATGCACTGGGGCACGTTCATGCTCTCCGCCGAGCCGCTGCTCGATCCGGTACGCAAGGCGGCGCAGGCGTGGGAGGCCGCCGGCCGGGCGCGCGCGGACCTGTGGGACCTCGCGGTAGGCGAGACCCGGACAATGTAGGCATGCCGCAACCGCTCGCCGACGCGCTCGCCGAGATCCGCGCGGCCCTGCTCGACCCCGCCGGCCTGCGCCGCGCGGTCGCCGCCGGCCGCCGCCGCGGGGAGAACCCGTCATGGGTACGGGTGGAGCTGCGGCCGGTCACGCTCAAGCGCGGCGGTCAGTTGCAGGTCGTCACGTCCGACGGCAGCCGGCCGGCGACGCGCAACGTGACGTGGGGTCCTGACGCCGAGGCCGCCGTCGACGCCCTGCTGGCCGAGCCGTTCGGCAACTGGCATGTGGAGACCGCGACCGGCACGGTGCAGCTGCGCGTGACGAAGAAGGGCGAGGCGTCGGTACACCGCTCGGCGGCGGTCGCGCCGGCCGGGCCGGCCACGCACGACCGGCCCAAGGAGCACCTGCTCGACCCGGGTGACCCGCTGTTCGACGTGATCGGCGGCAGCGCGGCCAAGCGCCGCCAGGTGGACGCGTTCCTCCGTGCGCTGGAGTCCACCGTGGACGCTCCGGTGTCCCGCGTGGTCGACCTCGGGTGCGGCAACGCCTACCTGACCTTCGCCGCCTACCGGTACCTGTCGGGGCGGTGGCCGGACGTCGGGGTCGTCGGCGTGGACGTGCGGGCCGACCAACGCGAACGCAACACCGCGCTCGCCGCCGAGCTGGGCTACGCCGACCGGGTGCGGTTCGTGGCGGGCACCATCCTCGACGCACCGGTCGACGGCGCCGACGTGGTCCTCGCGCTGCACGCCTGCGACACCGCTACGGACGAGGCCCTCGCCCGGGCGGTCGGGTGGCGCGCGCCCTACGTGCTCGCCGCGCCCTGCTGCCACCACGACCTGAGCGCGCAGCTCCGGGACCTGCCACCGCCCGCCGGGTACCAGATGATCACCCGGCAGCCGATCCTCCGGGAGCGCCTCGCGGACGTCCTGACCGACGGCCTGCGGGCGGCCCTGCTGCGCCTGCACGGCTACCGGGTCGACGTGGTCGAGTTCGTCGAGTCCCGGCATACCCCGCGCAACGTGCTCATCCGGGCGCAGCGTGCCGGCGCGGCACCGACCGCCGAGCAGCGCGCCGAGTACGCGGCCATGGTCGACGCGTGGGGCGTGACCCCGGCCCTGGCCCGCCTGCTGGGCTACTGCAGGTAGCGCTCGACGTCGTCGGCCGACCGGACCTCCGCGACCTCGGGGTTGGCGCCGAACTCCCGGGCCGCCCGGCGCCGGCGCAGCAGGTCCCAGCACTGGTCGAGGGCGATCTCCACGTCCCGCAGCCGGGCGCGCTCCTCGTCGGTGTCGATCTGCCCGGCCTGGGCCCGGGTCCGCAGCGTGTGCTCCTCGTCGACCAGTTCGCTGATGCGGTGCAGGATCTGCTTGTCATCCATGCGCTCAGCTTTTCACAGCGACCTTTGACCTACCCGGCCCATGCTGAAGTCATGAACGACGAAGACCGGACCGAGCCGGCCCGGCCGGCGGGCACCCCGCCGCGGGCCGGCGAGCCGGAGCGTCCCGCGGCACCGCCTGAGGCAGAACGCGCCGCCCCGTCCGCACCGCCCGAGACGGAGCGTGCCGCCGCGCCACCCCCGCCGCCGCCACCCGGCCGGCCGCCGGGTCCTCCGCCCCCACCGCCGCCGGGTCGGGCGTGGCTTCGCCCGGGCGGGCCGGGACCGGGCTGGCTGCCGGTCGTCCTGGTCGGGATCGCCATGCTGCTGATCGGATGCATGATCGGCGGCGTGCTCGGGCTCGCGGTCGGTCACTTCACCGGACGCCACTGGAGCGGGCCCGGCCACTCGCGCTTCGACGACCGCCGGCCGGGCATGCCGCACCGGCCCGGGATGGTGCCCCGCAAGCCCACGGTGCCCGCGCCGGCCACGCCGAGCCCGAGCCCGAGCGCGTCCTGACCTATCCGCACCTATCCGCGCACGACCATGACCGTGAGCTCCCCCTCGCGCCTGACGGTCAGGTCGTCCACAGTGGACAGCGCCGGCGTGGCGCCGGTGTGGGGGGATGACTCCCGCCCACCGCCGGGTCCGGCGGTCAGGCAAGCGCGTACCCGGCCTCGTCGACGGCCGCGCGCACCTCGTCGATCGGCAGGATGCCGTCGCTCTTCACGGTGACCTTGCCGGAGTTCAGGTCCACCTGGACGTCGCGTACCCCGGGCAGCCGGGTCAGCTCCTCGGTCACCGCGTGGACGCAGTGGCCACAGGTCATGCCGGTGACGGTGTAGGTCTCGGTAACGGTCATGCGGCCGATAGTACCCCCCAGGGGTATCAAAACGCGCATCCGGCCGACGGCCCCAGCTACCACCCCGCGCGCACGGCCGGGCGGCGCCGGCGGGCGTCCCGCTCCTGAGCCTGGCGGGTGGCCCGCGCCTCGGCCCGGCGGGCCCGGCGGGCCAGCGCCGCGGCCCGGTGCTCGATGACCTGACCGGCGTGCCGGGCGATCCACAGGCAGGCCCCGGCGAGCGGCAGCTCGACCAGGCCGGCCAGGGCCAGCGCCTGCCGGCGGGCGGGGCCGGCCGCGCTGGTCAACACGTCGAACCAGGCGTCGACCACGAGCATCGTCGCGGTCACGGTCGAGGTGAGCGCCACCTGGGGACGGCCCCGCCAGGCCAGGTAGCCGGTCGACGCCAGCGCGCCCATCAGCCCGACGTCGTAGCCCACCCAGGCGGTGCGGTAGTTGGTGAAGGTGGTGTGCCGGGGCAGCCGCGCGGCCAGCAAGACCACCCAGGGCGCGGTGCCGAACGCGAGCACCGCGAACGCCGGACCGACCCACGGCGGGATCGTGTTGATCAGCGTGGCCTGATCGGTGTCCTCCGGGTCCAGGACCTGCTCGGTCATGCGTCACCTCACCACACTCGTGCCCGCTTGTGCCCCCGGGATCATGTTCATAAACGCCGCGTGGCGACGCGGCACGTCGCATCGGTGCCCGGGACGGCATCATAGGCGGAGGTAGCCGGCGCCAGGAGGAGTGAGCGTGCGATTCGGGGTCAGCCATGTGCTCGACGCGATCGAGCGACGGATCAGTACCGACCCGACCGCCGCGGGCGGTGTCGTCGACCTTTCCGAGGTGGTACGAATGGCCGACCTCGACGGCGGCCGCCCGGCGCACCTGCTGCGCCTGGGCCTGGTCATCGACGCGCTGGCCCGGCACATGTCCGACGGCGGTGTGGCCGTCTATGCGGTGGCCGACCGCGCGCTGCTCTCCGACACCGACCTGACCGCCAACGAGCGGATGGTGATCCGGCGCTGGTCCGACGACGGCAAGGTGGAGGTGCTGCGCGCCGGCGGGCCGACCGCGCCGCAACGCATCCGCGAGGTCGCCACGCTGACCGGGCTTCCGCTGCTGACCCGCCAGGCCGGCGGGCACCCGGGGCTGACCTACGCACCGGTACCGAGCGCGAGCGGTCCCGCTCTTGCGCCCCGGCAGCCCGGTCCGGGACCGGCCGCCCCGGCCGCGGTGCTGGGCCGCCAGTGGCGCTGCCCCGAGCCCGACTGCGCGAGCTTCGGCGCGCCCGGCGCCCGCGAGCCGGACCCGTTCGGGCCGCCCCGGGAGGAGCGCGAGCGCCCGAAGCCCGGGAGCCAGCCGCCGCCGGTGCTCGTCGGCGGGGTACCGCATTGCCCCCGGCACGGCGCGCCCCTGCGCGACCTGGGCCCCGCCCCCCGCGCGGTCACCGTGGTGGTGCGGGTCAAGGGCGTGGCGTGGCACCGCTTCGTGGTCACCGAGGCGGCTCCGGTCGCCGTGGGGCGCGCCCCCGACGAGCCGGGTGGCGTCGGCATCGGGCTCGCCCTCGACGAGCAGGGGCTGCGCTGGGTCAGCCGCAGCCACGTGCGCTTCGACCTGCGCGGCACCGCCCTGCAGGTCACGGACACCAGTACCAACGGGACGAGCGTCCTGGTGCGCAGCGGCCCGGCGGAGAGCGCCCGGCGCGCGCAGCTGAACCGGGGCGAAGGCACCACGCTCGGCGACTGGGACGCCGTCGAGCTCTACGAGGACGTCGAGCTGGGCCGGGCGGACCGGGCCGCCGGGCCGGTCGCGGGTGCGCCGACCAACTCGGTCATGACCGAGGCGCCGACCCAGGCCATGCGCCTGTCCTGAGCCGGTCAGCCCCCACTACCCGGCCGCAGCGCGATGGCCTGCAGGAAGATCTCGCCGATCTTGGCGGGGTCGGTCGCGATGAACACGCCCCCGCCGGTGGTCTGGGTGATCCGGGTCAGCTCGGGCCGGCTGACGTCGGTACCGATGCCGATCGCGACGATCTGAACCGGCCGCTTCGGATCGGCGATCTTCTGCAGCTCCGCCACGAGCTGGTCCAGGGCCAGGCCGCCCGGGTTGTCGTTCTGCCCGTCGGTCATCAGGATCACCGAGTTGACCTTCCCGGGATCCCAGTCCTTCTGCACCGTCTTGTACGCCGCGAGCGCGGTGTCGTACAGGCCGGTGTCGCCATGGGTGGCCTGGATCCCGGCGAGCCCGGCGCCCAACTGGCTGCGCTGGACGGCGAGCGGCCCGATCGGGACGATCTGCCGCCACGGGACGTTGCCGTCGAGCTTGGTCGAGAACACCCACAGCCCGACCGACCAGCTGTCGTCGAACAGGGCCAGGCCCTGCGTCGCCGCCTTGACCAGCACCTGCTCGCGGGTGGCGTTGCCGGCGGTCGGTACCGGCGTGAGCATCGAGCCGGACACGTCCATCACCGCGAGGATGCGGCCGGGCTGGGTGACCGCGGTCCACGTCGACAGCGTCTGCTGGATCAGGGCCGGGTCGGCCGCGGGTGCGGCGGGGATCGGGCCGGGCGGCGCGCCGGGGCCGGCCGCGAACCCGGGCGCGGTGGTGCCGTCGGGGTTGCGCAGTCCGTGCTGGCTCAGCGCGGCGCTGTACGCCGAACCGGTGAGCGCCCGCAGGAGCCGCCGGGCGGCGTCGAGGACCCCGGGCTGGTTGCCGGGCAGTATCGCGTACGGGTAGTCCAGCGCGGGCGGGGCCGGTTCGATGAAGACCCCGGCCAGCGGTACCGGCGGCTGGCTGGCGTTGTAGGCGATCACCGCCTGCTCGGGCAGTGGCGCGGCGGACAGCCCCGAGGCCACCGTCGCCGGGTCGGCCGCCCGCGGGAACCGGCCGAGCAGGTCGTCGCGCACCGTGGACCGGCCGACCGCGAGCGCGCGCAGCGCCGCCACCGTGGCCTCCTGCGCGCCCGCCCCACCGCCGGCGGCGGCACTGCGCAGCGCCAGCAGCCCGGCCAGGCCCGACGCGTCGCGACCGGGCTCGACGATGCCGGTCTTCAGACCGACGCCGGTGGTGATCTTCTGCAGCAGCGCGGCCCAGGTCAGCTTGACCTTGGGCCAGCCGAGCGCCTTCGCGACCGGCTGCGGCATGGCCAGGACTACCGGGCTCTGGGCGATCGAGGTGGCCTCGACGGGGACCAGGTCGCCACCGACCGCGCGGACCCGCTGCAGCCAGGTCGACGAGTCCGCGATCCACACGTCGGGGATCCGGGCCTTGCCGTTGGCCTGGCCGAGCCCGGTCAGGGTAGCGCCGCGCTGGCCGGCGATCGCGGCCGCGACGTCGGCGGATTCGGCGGGGTCCACGGTGACCGAGATACAGGTGCCGCCGATCGGGTGGGCCGACCATTCGCCGGCGGTGACCCGCACGGCGGGCGCGATCTCCGGGGCGGCGGCGACCGCGAGGCTCAGCCGGCTCCCGCACGACGGAGTGCTCAGCAGCCGGTACCCGCCCCAGCCGGCGAGCGCGGCCAAGAGCACGATGGAGACCAGGCCGGCAACGGTGCCGGGGGACGGGCGCGGATTTCGGTGGCGGCCTGTCACGGGACAAGTGTCCGGAGTCCGGGACCCCGATTGCCATGTACGTTCGGCCGAAAGTTGCTGTCACACATCGATCGGACTGAACCGGGCGTGACGCCGATATGCCAATGCGTGTCAACCGACCGCGACACGCCGGACGATTGCCCTTAAGGCCTCTTCAACCTCTCCTATTGGGCGTTCGGGAGTAAACACCAACCAGTCGACCGCAACTACCATGCCTACCCCGAACAGCGCAGACGACGTGAGCCGGACATCCAGCTCCGGGGGAAAGTCGCCGGCATCCACCCCGGCCTGGATGACCTCGGCGATCACCCCGATCGCCTCCTCCCGCAGCAGGCGCAGGGTCTGCTGCCACTCCCGGTTGGTCCGCCACATCTCGGAGACCAGCAACTGCGTGAAGGCGCGGTACCGCTGGATGTACTCCAGCTGGGCGCGGATCAGGGCGGCCACCGCCTCGCGGGGCGGCAGGCCCTCGACGGCCGCGCGGAACTGGGCGGTCAGCAGCCCCACCCCGTGCCGGAGCAGCTGCTCGAACAGCGCCGGCTTGGACGGGAAGTTGTAGTACACGGTGCCCTTGGCCACCCCGGCCCGCTCGGCGATGTCGTCCACGGTGGTGGCCGAGTACCCGCGCTCCGCGATGAGCTGCACCGCCGCCTCGTAGAGCTTCTGCCGGGTGTCCTCCCGGCGCCGGGTCCGGCCGTCCATGGCGTCTCCTACAACACGAGCTCGGGGTGCAGGACCCGCGGCGTGATCACCCGGGCCCGCCGGGCGGCGCGGGTGGTCAGCGCGAACGCCCCGGCCGTGAAGCCGGCGAGCACCAGGCATCCCGTGAGCACGGTACCCGCCCGGCCGCCGTCGATGAGGTGACGCAGCCCGTCGACGACGTAGGACATCGGCAGGTAGGGGTGGATCGCGCCGAAGAAGGCCGGCGAGGTCTGCACCGGGTAGGTACCCCCGGACGAGGTGAGCTGGAGCATCAGCAGCGCGAGCGCGGCCAGCCGCCCGGCCGGGCCGAGCCGGGCCCCGAGCCACTGCACCACCGCGGTGAACGCGAGCGCGACGAGCAGCAGGTAGCCCACGGTCGCCACGGGGTGGACCGGGCGCAGCCCGAGCGCGAGGTACAGCACGGTGAACAGCAGCAGCGCCTGCGCCACGCCGATCGCGACGGCGGGCAGCCAGCCCGGCGAGCGCCACCCGCCAGGGCCGGGCCCCGGTCAGCACGTGGCGCAGGTTCACCGGGCGCAGCAGCAGGTACGTGATCATCGCACCGACCCACAGCGCCAGCCCGACGAAGTACGGCGCGAACCCGACCCCGTAGGTGCCGGCCGGGTGGCGCACCTGGCGCCGCAGGTCCACCGGGTCGGCCAGGACCCCGGCTCGCGCGGCGATACCGTCCCGGTCGTACCCCGGGATTCGCGCCGTCGGACAGCCCGCCGGCGAGCTGGTCGGCGCCGGACTGCAACGAGGACAGCCCGCCGGCCAGCCGGTGCGCGCCGGCGTCCAGTGCGGACAGTCCGGTGTCGAGCTGCCGGGCGCCGGTGGACAGCCGGTACAGCCCGCCGGAGAGCTGCACCGCCCCGTCGTGCGCCTCGCTCGTGCCCTGGTGCAGCCGGTCCGCGCCGGTGGCGAGCTGGCCCAGCCCGGCGGCGAACCGGTCCACCCGCGAGCGCGCGGCGGCCACGTCGTCCGCGAGGTGCGGCGCGTCGACGGCGAGCTGCCGGGCGCCGGCCGCCACCTGGCGCAGCTGCTCGCGCAGCCGGTCGAGCCCGGCCGCGTCGATCCGGTCCCGGACCGCCGTCGCCGCGGTGACGGCGGCGTCGGCCGCGCTGCGGGCCGCCGTGAAAGCCGGGTCGTTCGCCAGCTCCGGGTGTGCGGTGACGAGCGCGTCGAGCCGGTCCCGTACCGCCGTGGCCCGGGTGACCGCCTGCCCGGCGAGGTCTGGCAGCGCCTGGATGTTGTCCGCGATGGTGTCCGCGCCGTCCGCGAGCGCGCTCGCCGCCTGGGCGATAGCCGGCCCGTTGGCGCGCAGTACCGGTTCGATCCGGTCGGCCGCGCTGTCCACTGTGGACTTCAGGAGCTGCCCGCCGGCCGCCGCCTGCGCGGTGCCGTCAGCGAGCTGCGCCGCCCCGGCGTCGAGCGTGGCCAGGCCGGCGGCCAACCGGTCGGCACCGGCGTGGGCGTCGTCGAGTCCGGCGGCGAGCTGCCCCGCGCCGGCCGAGGCCCGGTCCAGGCCGGCGGCGAGCTGACCGGCGCCCGACGACGCCCGGTCCGCGCCGTCGGCGAGCTGGCCGGCACCGTCGGCCGCCTGCCGCGTCTGGTCCTTGAGATCGGTGAAGCCGATCAGCATCCGGTCGAAGTACCGCGCCGACGCGCTGTGCCCGGCCGCCACCCGGATCTCGGTGAACGCGGTCCGCGCCAGCAGCCCGGACAGGTAGTTCGTGGCGTCGTTGTCGACGACCTGCAGCGGGGCGCGCGCCGGGGTCTTCGCCGGGTCCGGGTTGCCGGCCAGGTCCCGGGAGAAGTCCGGCGGTATGCGCAGGATCAGGTGGTACCGGCCGGCTTCCAGGCGCCGCTCCGCCTCCCGCTCGTCCGTCCGGTGCCACCCGAACACGTGCCGCTCCTGGAGCTGCTCGGCGATGTCCCGCCCGGCGTGCACGGTCGAGCCGGCCGGCGCCGGTGCCGGCCGGTCCTCGTCGACCAGGGCCACCGGGATCTTGTCCAGGTTGCCGTACGGGTCCCAGAAGGCCGCGAGGTACAGCGCCCCGTACAGCAGCGGGATCACCGCCAGGACCACCAGGGCGGCGGCGGTCAGCCGGCCCCGCAGGAACCGGCGCAGCTCGAACCGGGCCAGTCTCATCAGTGCCCCTCCGTCGGGTACTCGATCGCGTCTCCGGCAGGCTCCCGGCAGGCGACCACGACCGCGTACCCCTGCGCGGTCAGGTCGCCCAGCGCCCGCCACAGCTCCTCACGCTCCACAGTGGACAGCCCGAGGTCCACGTCGTCGGCGACGACCAGCTCCGCCCCGCCGATCGTGGCCAGCCGCAGCATCAGCCGCTGGCGCTGGTACGGGGTCAGGTCCCGGCCGAGCGCGCCCGGGTCGACCGGTACGCCGTCCAGCGCGCCCCGGCCGTCCGGCGCGGCGCGGCCGAGCAGGAGCAGCCGCTCGCGCAGGTGCTCACCGGCGGTCAGGCCCGGTTCCGGCGCGTTGATCCGGGGTACGAACCCGATGCCGGCCCGGCCGGACAGGTACCGGGTACCGGCATTCGTCCGGAAGCGGCCGGCGAGCGCGAGCAGGAGGGAGGTGCGCCCGCTGCGCGCCGGGCCGGTCAGCGCGACCAGCTCACCGGCCTCGACCGCCAGGTCGACGTCGCGGAACACCCAGCCGCGGCGGGTCCGCAGGCCCAGCCCTTCCGCTGTCACTACCGGCACGGCCGCACCTCCAACTTTCTAAACTGACTAGTCAGTCTAGAAAGTTTCTCCGAGGCTTCGCTAGGCGAAGAGAGCCGCGCCACACGGCGGCCGCTCGGCGAGGATGGGCGGATGACGACTCTCGGCGCGGTCTTCCTCCCCCAGCTACCCCCGGAGCGGCTGCGCGCCGTCGCCCGCGCGGCCGACGACGCCGGCCTGGACGAGCTGGCTGTGGGAGGACTGCTTCTGGGAGAGCGGCATCGCCAGCGTGGCCGCGGCGCTGGCGTGGACGCAGCGGCAGCGGCTGGGCGTCGGCCTGCTGCCGGTACCGCTGCGCAACGTCGCCCTGACCGCGATGGAGGTCGCCACGCTGGACCGGCTGTTCCCCGATCGGGTACGGGTGGGCGTCGGCCACGGGGTACAGGACTGGATGGCACAGGTCGGCGCGCGCGTCGAGTCGCCGGTGACCCTGTTGCGCCAGTACCTCACCGCGCTGCGCGCGTTGCTGCGCGGGGAGCAGGTGACGGTCCGGGGCCGCTACGTCAACCTCGACGGGTGGCGCTGGAGTGGGCGCCGGCCAGGCCCCCGGCGGTGTACACCGGCACGACCGGTCCACGTTCGCTGCGGCTGTCGGGCGAGGCCTCCGACGGCACCATCCTCACCGCCGGCACCCCGCCGGACGGGGTACGGCGGGCCCGCGCGCTCGTGGACGAGGGGCGTGCGGCCGGCCACCGCGCCGAGCCGCACCCGGTCGTCGTGTACGTGCTCGCCGCGACCGGGCCGGGCGCCGCCGGGCGGCTCGACGCCGAGCTGCGCCGCTTCGGCCAGGACACGATCCCGGGGCTCGGGGTCGCGGGCGACGCATCCGCCGTCGCGGACGCGGTACGGCGCTGGGCCGACGCCGGGGCCGATACGGTGGCCCTGCAGCCCACCGCCGACGACCCCGACCCCGAGGGGTTCGTCCGCTTCGTGGCCGGCGAGGTGCGCCCGCTGGTCGGGTGACTCTTCGCGCGCCGCCGGTCGGCCCGCGTCAGAAGTGGTACTCGGGCATCCACATGGCGGCGTCGATCGCCAGCTCGATCTGCTCGTCGGACATGATGCGGGCGACCCCGCTGTCGCGGGCCTCCCGCGCCACCGACACGGCGATCGCGCGGGAGATCGGGCGCAGCGCCGACAACGGCGGGTACAGCGCGCCCTGGTCGAGGCGTTCGGCCGAGACCCGCTCGGCCAGCGTGGTCGCGGCCACGAGGAACATGCGGTCGGTCACCTCGCGGGCGCGCACGACGATCGCGCCCAGCCCCACGCCCGGAAACACGAAGACGTTGTTGGCCTGCCCCACCAGCCGGGTACGCCCGTCGACGTCGACCGGATCGAACGGGCTGCCGGTGGCCACGATGGCCCGCCCCTCGCTCCACGTGAACACGTCGGCCGGCTTCGCCTCGGAGTTGGCCGTCGGGTTGGACAGCGGGAACACCAACGGGGTGGACGTGCGCGCGGCCATCTCGCGGATCGCGGTCTCGGTGAAGGCACCGGCCACGGCGCTGGTACCCACGAGGATGGTCGGGGCGATCTGCCGGACGACGGTCTCCAGGTCGTACCGGTCGGCCGGGGCGAAGCCGAACCGGGCGAGGTCGCCGGCGGGCAGGGCGAAGGGACGCTTGTCCTCGTGGACCTGTGCGCGCCCCTCGAAGATCAGGCCCTGGGAGTCCAGCATGACGATCGTGGGCCGGGCCCCGGCGGCCTCGGTGGCGACGACGGCGGCGACGAGCCGCGCGATGCCGATGCCGGCGGCACCCGCGCCGACGAACACCAGCCGCTGCTGCGACAGCGACTCGTCCCGGGCCCGTACGCCGGCGAGGAGCCCGGCGACGACCACCGCCGCCGTGCCCTGGATGTCGTCGTTGAAGCTGGCGACGCGGTGGCGGTACCGGTCCAGCAGCCGGATCGCGTTGTGCTGCTTGAAGTCCTCCCACTGCAGGACGGCGTCGGGGAACACGTCGAGCACCGCGTCGACGAACGCCTCGATGAACGCGTCGTACGCCGCGCCGCGCAGCCGCGGCTTCGGGTACCCCAGGTAGAGCGAATCGCCCAGCAGCTCCTCGTTGTCGGTACCGCAGTCCAGGCTGACCGGCAGGGTCAGGCTCGGGTGCAGCCCGGCGCCGGCGGTGTAGAGCGCCAGCTTCCCGATGGGGATGCCCATGCCGCCAGCGCCCTGGTCGCCCAGCCCGAGAATGCGCTCGTTGTCGGTCGCGACGATCAGGCGGGTGTGCGGGCGCCCGGCGTTGCGCAGCAGCTCGGGGATGCGGTCGATGTCGTCCGGCGTCACCCACAGGCCGCGCGGGCGGCGCATCACGTGGCTGAACCACCGGCAGGCCTCACCGACCGTCGGCGTGTAGACGACCGGGGCCAGCTCCTCCAGGTGGTCCAGCAGGACCCGGTGGAAGAGCGTCTCGTTGCGGTCCTGCAGGGCGGCCAACCCGATGTACTTCTCCAGGTCGTCGGACTTGCGGCGCAGGCGCTCCAGCTCCAGCGCGACCTGCTGGTCGATGGTCGCGACCCCGCACGGCAGCAGCCCGCGCAGGCCGTACCGGTCCCGCTCCTCCTCGGTGAACGCCGAGTCCTTGTTGAGCGCGGACGCGGCGAGAAGGTCGGCCCCTCGTAGTGAATTGCTGTCCATGACCGCACCTTCCCGGGAGGCTCGTGGGCTAGATCAGGCCGGCATCGGTCGCCCGTACCAGGGCTTCCAGCCGGGACGACGCGTGCAGCTTGTCGAGGATGCCGCCGACATGCCCTTTCACCGTCGCTTCGGACAGGTGCAACCGGCGGGCGATGGCCCGGTTGGAACAGCCGTCGGCGAGCAGCTCCAGCACGTCGCGCTCCCGGCCGGTCAGCTTCGGTACCGGCGGCCGGTTCGGGTGGGCGACGACGTCGCGGGCCAGGCGGAACGCGATCCGCGGGTCGATCACGCAGCCGCCCGCCAGCACCGTGCGCAGCGCGGCCGTCAGGTCCACCTCGGAGGTGTCCTTGAGCAGGCAGCCGTCCGCGCCGGCGGCCAGGCAGTCGCGGATCTCGTCGGTACGGTCGAACGCGGTCACGATGACGACGCGCGCGTCGGGCAGCAGCGACCGCAGCCGCCGGCACAGCTCGGGCGCGGGTACGCCACCCGCCATGTGCATGTCGAGCAACAGCAGCTCGGGACGGTACGTGGCGGCGAGGTGCAGCGCGGTGTCCGCGTCCGCGGCCTCCGCACAGTCGTCGATACCGAACGTCTCGCGCAGGATCATGCGCAGGCCCCGCCGGGCGATCAGGTGGTCGTCGACGATGAGGACCTTCATGTCTGCCCTTCCCACACGGGGCGGGTGGGCAGTTCCAGCCGCAGCGTCTTGTGCCCGGTGGCGTCCTCGGTCAGGTCCAGCGCACCGCGCAGGTGCACCGCGCGCCGGTGCAGCAGGGTGAGCCCCGCGCCCGTACCGGTACCGGCCGGCGCGGGCGTCGCCGGCGGCGGCGCGACATCGGCCTGCAGCACCAGCACGACCGCGTCCGGCCGGTACACCAGGTGCAGGACCGCGAGCCGCGCGTTGGCGTACTTGACGCTGTTGCGCAGCCCTTCCAGGGCGGTGTCAAGGATCAGGTCCTCCACCGGCTGGGGAAGGTCGCGCCGCTCGCCACGGTGGAGGATCCGCACCTGGCATCCGTTCGCGTGCGTGAACAGCCGGACCTCACCGGCCAGACGCGCCTCGAACGCCAGCCCGTCCGGGGTCTGGCTCAACCGGTGCAGCGCGGTGCGCAGCTCGCTGCGCGCGTCGGCGGCGGTGGTGTCGATCTCGTCGAGCGCCGCCGCGAGGACGTCGGGGTCACGCTGCCCGCGCGCGTAGTGCGCGGCGACGCCGATGGCGAACAGCATCTGGGCCACCGAGTCGTGCAGCCGGGTGGCCAGCTGCTGCCGCTCGCGCAGCACGGCCAGCTCGACCTCCTGGTCGCGGATCGCCACCTGCTGCAACGCCAGCACGGCCTGAGCGGCGACGAGCTCCATGGTGCGCAACGTCTGGTCGCCGGGCGGCCCGGTAACCCGGGTGGCGACGTACAGCAGCGCGTGGGCGGCGTCGGCACCGGTGACCGGTACGCACGCCATGCCCGACAGCCCTTCCAGGTCGCACACGACGTGGACGAAATCCCGGCTGATCGTCGGGTCGTGCGCGTAGTCGGCGACCCGGTGCGGGCGCCCGAGCAGCAGTACCCGGCCGCCCAACCCGGCACCGGGCCGCACGACGATGTCCTTGAACCGCAGGTCCCGGATCCCGTCGGTGATCGACATCAGGTAGTTCCCGGCCGCGCCCGCCACCGCGACGAATGCGCTGTCAACGCCGAGGACGTTGCGGCTCACGGCGGCGGACGCGGCCAGGATCTCCGGTACGGTGCGCTGCGACGCCACCGTACGGGCGATCAACTCAGCCGGAGGGGGCACTACCGCTCCCTGGTTCAGTGAGGTTGCAGGATCGGCCGCAGCGCGTCGAGCGCGGCGGGGTCGTCGATGGTGGAGGGGACGGGTTCGTCGTCGTGCCCGGCGGCGATGCCCCGCATGGTCTTGCGCAGGATCTTCCCGGAGCGGGTCTTCGGCAGTGCGGGCACGACCGCCACGTCCCGGAACGAGGCCACCGGACCGATCTCGTCGCGGACCCGCTTGACCAGTTCGTCGCGCAGGGTGTCCGGGTCGATCTCGGTGCCGGCCTTGAGGACCACGAACGCGCGCGGCACCTGTCCCTTGAGCGCGTCCTGCACGCCGATGACCGCGCATTCGGCCACCGCCGGGTGACTGGCCACCACCGCCTCGATGGCGCCGGTGGACAGCCGGTGGCCGGCCACGTTGATGACGTCGTCGATGCGGCCCATGACGAACAGGTACCCGTCGGCGTCGCGGCAGCCGCCGTCGCCGGTGATGTAGTAGCCGGGGTGGCTGGTCAGGTACGACTCGATGTAGCGCTCGTCGTCGCCCCACAACGTCGGTAGGCATCCGGGTGGCAGCGGGAGCTTGATGACGATCTCGCCGTCCTGCCCGGGCGGCACCGGCGCGCCCGTCCCGTCGAGGACGTGCACGTCGTAACCGGGTACCGGAACGGTCGGCGAACCGGGCTTGATGGACATGGGTTCCAGGCCGCGCAGGTTGGCCGCGATCGGCCAGCCGGTCTCGGTCTGCCACCAGTGGTCGATCACCGGGACGCCGAGCTGGTCGCTCGCCCAGTGGTAGGTCTCCGGGTCCAGCCGCTCCCCGGCGAGGAAGAGGTACTTGAAGCCGGACAGGTCGTACTTGCCGATGTAGGTACCGCTGGGGTCCTCCCGGCGGATGGCGCGGAACGCGGTTGGCGCGGTGAACAGGGTCTTCACCTTGTGCTCGGCGACCACCCGCCAGAACGCGCCGGCGTCGGGGGTACCGACCGGCTTGCCTTCATAGAGCACCGTGGTGCAGCCGGCGAGCAACGGCGCGTAGACGATGTAGGAGTGCCCGACCACCCAGCCGACGTCGGAGGCGGCCCAGTACACCTCCCCCGGCCCGGTGTCGTAGATGTTGTCCATGCTCCACTGCAGGGCGACCGCGTGGCCGCCGTTGTCGCGCACGACGCCCTTGGGTCGCGCGGTCGTCCCTGAGGTGTACAGGATGTAGAGCGGATCGGTGGCGGCCACCGGCACGCAGTCGGCGGGTTCGGCCGTCGCCATGGCGTCGGCCCAGTCGAGGTCGCGGCCGGGAATCAGCTCCGCCGTCGCCTGCGGGCGTTGCAGGATCACGCACGCGTCCGGCTTGTGGTTGGCCAGCCCGATCGCCCGTTCCAGGATCGGCTTGTACGCCAGAACCCGGGTGACCTCGATCCCGCACGACGCCGAGACCATGACCTTGGGTGCCGCGTCATCGATGCGCAGGGCGAGCTCGTTGGCCGCGAACCCGCCGAACACCACCGAGTGCACCGCGCCGATGCGGGCGCACGCGAGCATCGCGATCGCGGCCTCCGGTATCATCGGCAGATAGATCACCACCCGGTCGCCGGCACCGACCCCCAGGCCGCGCAGCACCCCCGCGAACCGGGCCACCTCGTCCAGCAGCTGCCGGTAGGTGTAGGTACGGGCCGAGCCGGTGACCGGGCTGTCGTAGACCAGCGCCGGCTGTTCGGCCCGACCCGCCGCCACGTGACGGTCCAGTGCGTTGAAGCAGGTGTTGAGGATCCCGTCGGGGAACCACCGGTAGAACGGCGCGTTCGACCGGTCGAGGATCACCGTCGGTTCCCGGTACCAGTCGATGGCGGCGGCGGCCTCGCCCCAGAACCCTTCCGGGTCCGTCACGCTGCGGCGGAACGCCTCCTCGTATCTGCCCATGATCCCGTCCTCCTCAGCGCTTCTTCGCCAGCGGCCAGACCGGCAGGACGGTGCGGCCGTACGAGGCCTCGCAGACCTCGGCGAACGAGAGGTAGGCGGCCAGCGCCGCGACCGCCAGTCCGAGGTAACCGCCGGTCTTCACCAGACCGGGGATCCCCGCGTAGGTGCCGATGCCCAGGACGAAGAACGTGGCCGTCAGGTCGGCGAGGGCGATGTTGACCACCACGTTCGTGCGGAACGAGGCGGCCCACATCCAGGCGCTGAACGCGCCGAACGCGAACAGGAACAACCCCAGTGCGTGCCCGACTTCGGCCTTGGGGATGTCCGCGAGGTAGAACTGCACGATCGCCCAGAAGGCCAACCAGAACGCGCCGAACGTGCTGAACAGCACGCCGGTGAAGGTCTTCCCGCTGCGCAGCTGGATCACGCCGGCGATGAGCTGGGTGAGCCCGCCGAACGTCAACGCCACCCCGAAGACCACGGGCTCGACGCCCTTGGCCACGAAGCCGGCATTGACCATGCTGAGCAGGAAGGTGGTCACGGCGAAGGCGGCCAGGGCCAGCGGGGCGGAGTTGCCCCACTGCGCCGGGCTCTCGGCCTTCGGAACCGCCGGTGCGACATCCGGAACCCCTACCGCGTTCTCACGCAACGGGTGCTTTTCGATCAGTGCCATCAGATCCTCCCGGGGAGCTCTTAGCGACTGGGATTCCGACAGGGTGGTTCAGGTGTTCACGGATCGGCAGCGCCGAAGGTCCCAGGTTGTGCCCCGCAATAAGTAGGGTGTCGGCCCAGATCTTGAGTTTTTCGTCCCGGCCGTCTCGCCCTGGCAGCGACAATCGTTCGCTTGGAGTGTGCTCCGCGGCGCCTGCCGGATGCAGGGCCGTTGGCCATCCGGTGAGCGGGCCGTTGCGCCCGCCGGGGCCTGAGGTCGCGGCCGGCAGACCGGGTGACCATGGTGGCCGGGAGTGGTCTCGCCCTCGGTGCCCCGCATCGCGCAAGGGGCGCGGCGGTCACCGGGTCACCGTCAGGGTGATCGTGGTACCGCCCGCGTCGGTCCGCGCGTCGATGCGGTCGCACAGCCGGGTGGCCAACAGCAGCCCGCGTCCGTGGAGACGATCCGGGCCGGGCGGCGCCGTTTCCGCCGCGATCCGCCGCCCCCCGCGGCCGCAGTCGTGCACCGCGACCACGACGGTCCTGCCGGTCGATGTATCGGTGGTGGTGATAGTCAGCGTGACCGGTGGCGTACCGTGCGTAATCGCATTGGCGACCATCAGCGGTGCCCGTGGTGGTTCGTTGGTCACATCTCCGTCTCCACCGCGCGCTCATACCCGCTGAATCGTCGGGTTACGCCTGGTCTTGCCGGGCCGGTTGGACGCGGCACCATTAGAGTCTGGGTCGGAGCCGAAGGGCCGGCAGGAGGGGGAAGGCGAGTGGAGGCGAGTATGTCGGTCTCCCGCCACCGCAGCGGCGGCGTCTGCACCGTGGTCGTCTCCGGCGAGGTTGACCTGGCGACCGGTCCGGTCGTGGAGGACGCGATCATCGACGCGGTCGCCGCCGACGGGGTGAGCGCGGTGGAGATCGACCTGTCCGCCGTGGAGTTCCTGGTCTCCTCCGGCATCGCGCTGCTGCTCAAGGGCCGCCGTGCCGCCGACGAGCGGGCGGTGGCGTACCGGGTGATCGGGGCCCATGGCATCGTGGAGCAGGTACTGCAGTTGGGCGGCGTGTGGGCGCACCTGTGCGGCGACTCCAGCCCGAGCGAATCCCCAGCGACGTGACCGTGCGGTCACCGGGACGCCGCGGAGCCGGCCGCCCGTCCCGACCCTGTGGTACGGGGTCGTGGCGGTGACGGTGACCGGCGTCGTGACCGAGGAAGGTGACGAGCGGCTGCGCCGGCTCCTCGCCGTCACCGACGCGGCGTTGGCCCAGCTCGGTGTCGACGATCTGCTCACCGAGCTGGCCTCGCGGACCCGGGAGTTGATGTCCGCGGACACCTCGGCGATCCTGCTGCTGGACCCGTCCGGGCGGGAACTGGTCGCGACCGCGGCCAGCGGCCTGGAGGAAGAGGTCCGCCAGGGAGTGCGGATCCCGGTCGGGTACGGCTTCGCCGGGCGGATCGCGGCCTCGGCCCGGCCGCTGGTCATCAATCACGTGGACCGCAGCACCGTGGTCAACCAGATCCTCATCGACGAAGGCCTAGCCGTCATGGCCGGGGTACCCATCACCGCATCCGGCCGGGTCCTCGGCGTGTTGCACGTCGGCAGCCGCACCCCCCGCCGGTTCAGCGACGACGACATCGAGCTGCTCCGCCTGGTCGCCGACCGCGCCGGCATGGCCGCCCAGGCCCGCATCTCCCGGCTGGAACGAGAGACCACCGTCGCGCTGCAGCGCAGCCTGCTGCCCGCCCGGCCACCCGACATCCCCGGGTTCGACGTCGCCGCGCGGTACGTGCCCGGCGCCGAGGTGGGTGTGGGCGGCGACTGGTACGACCTGTTCCGCCTGCCCACCGGACACGTCGGGGCGGTGATCGGCGACGTGGCCGGCAACGGGCTGCACGCCGCCGTCGTGATGGGCCGCATCCGTAGCGCCCTGCGCGCCTACTCGCTCGAAACCCATGACCCCGCGGACGTGCTGACCCGACTGGACCGCAAGATCCAGCTCTTCGAGCCGAATGCGATGGCCACCGTCGCCTATATCGTGATCGACCCGGCGCGCACCGCCATCAGCGTGTCGCTGGCCGGGCATCTGCCACCGATCCTGCTCGACCCCGACGGCAACGCCCGGCTGCTGGACGCCCCGGTCGACCTACCCCTCGGCGCCTATCCACACGCGCCCCGAAGGGTCACCACCGCAACATTGCCGCACGCGCTGTTCCTCTACACCGACGGACTCGTCGAACGGCGCGGCCAATCGATACGCGACGGCATCGCCGGTCTGCTCGCGGCACTCGGACCCGGTAGCGCCGACGACATGTGCGTCCAGGCCACCGCCATGCTCCACCACGCTCCCGCCCGTGACGACGTCGCCCTCATCGCCCTCTGCAAGACAGAACACCCACTTGACCTGTAGAAATGTCCGGTCCGAGAACAGGCCCAGCGCTCGGCCCAGGTCGTACTGGGCACTATCCACGTCGGTCCACTCAGCCAGATCATCCGCCAGTGCCATGCCCCCGATCCTCACACCGCGAATGGCGCGCGTCAGTGGGTGTATGAGCCGCCGTCGACGTCGTAGGCGGGCGCCGGTGGTGTCGCCGGCCTCGTCGCGGCACCGGAAGCGAAGACTTCATCGGCATCGGGCACCACGGCCGCTGCGGTCTCCTGCTGCCCCGGAAGCTGCGCCCGCTGAGCACGTGCAGCCAAGCGGCACCCCGCCGGACGCCCGCGCTGCCGGTCCTGCTGGCATACCACCATGACGATCGTCCGCTCGCTGCTGTTGTTCACCCTCGCCGCCCTCACCGAGATCGGCGGCGCCTGGCTGGTGTGGCAAGGCGTCCGCGAACACCGCGGCCTGCTGTTCGTCGGCGCCGGTATCGCCGCCCTCGGCGCCTACGGCTTCGCCGCCACCTGCCAACCCGACCCCCATTTCGGCCGGGTCCTGGCCGCGTACGGCGGCATCTTCGTCGCCGGCTCCCTCGCCTGGGGCGTCCTGGTCGACAAGTTCCGTCCCGACCGCTACGACCTCCTCGGCGCAGCCATCTGCCTCGCCGGCGTCGCCGTCATCATGTACGCACCCCGGAGTACCTGAGCAGCGCCGGGGGTGGCAGTGGCCCGACAGCTATCTCGCATCGGATATCTTGCATGTCAGGACGGCAGCGATCTACGACGCCCGATACGGCTGCGACACCGAATCGAATTGGCGCAAAACACCGCCAACCGCCATGCCGAGTCGTGAGCGTCGGCAACGTATGGGAATGGTGCCAGGACTCCTTCAACGCCGGCACCTACGCCAGACGGGCCGCCGACCAGCCCGCGCGCAACCCGCTCGAGGCCGGCCCCTACCCGGCCCGGATCCTGCGCGGCGGCTCCTACCTGTGCCACGACTCGTACTGCAACCGCTACCGCAACCCCGCCCGCTCAGCCAACACCCCCGACTCGTCCCATGGGCAACGCCGGGTTCCGCACCGTCGCCCCCTGACTCCCCCACAGCCGCGCGCCGACCCCCGAAAGGAACCACCACCGTGTCCGAGGACCTCACGCCGATTTCCCCGGCTCTGACCAGCCTGCTGGCCCGGCTCAGCCTGGAGGAGAAGGTACAACTGCTCACCGGCCGCGACGCCTGGACCACCTGGCCGATGGACACCATCGGGCTGCGACGGATGCTGCTGTCCGACGGCCCGGCGGGGGTGCGCGGCGAGGCGTGGGACGAGCGGGACCCGTCGCTCAACCTGCCCTCCGGCACCGCGCTCGCCTCCTCGTGGGACCTGTCGCTGGCCCGCCGCTACGGCAACATCGCCGCCGCCGAGGCCCGCCGCAAGGGCGTCGACGTCGTGCTCGGCCCCACCATCAACCTGCACCGCTCCCCACTCGGGGGACGCCATTTCGAGGCGTTCAGCGAGGACCCCGTGCTCACCGCCGACCTCGCCGCCGCCTACGTGCAGGGTGTGCAGGAACGCGGCGTCGGCGCCACCCCGAAGCACTACGTCGCCAACGACTACGAGACCGACCGGTACACCGCCAGCACCGAGGTCTCCGAGCGGGCGCTGCGCGAGCTGTACCTGCTCGCCTTCGAGAAGGCGATCACCGAGGCACACGCCTGGCTGGTCATGTCGGCCTACAACGCCGTCAACGGCGTGCTCGCCACCGAACACGAGCTGCTGGAGTCACCGCTGAACAGCGAGTGGGGCTTCGACGGCGTGGTCGTCAGCGACTGGACCGCCGCGCGCAGCCTCGCCGCCGCGGCCGCCGCCCAGGACCTGGTCATGCCCGGCCCGAACGGCCCGTGGGGCCCCGCCCTCGTGCAGGCCGTCCGGGACGGACGCATCCGCGAGGCCACCGTCGACCGCAAGGTGCTGCGCATCCTACTGCTCGCCGCCCGCGTCGGCGCCCTCGACGGCCTGCCCGCCACCGGACACGCGCCGGCCATCGAGGACGGCGTGGCCTTCGCCCGGCAGGCCGCCGCCGAGGGCAGCGTGCTGCTCGCCAACGACGGCCTATTGCCGCTCCACCCTGGCCTGGCCAAGGTGGCGCTCATCGGCCACAACGCCCGGCAGGCCCGCACCCAGGGCGGCGGGTCGGCCACCGTCGTGCCCGAGCACGTGGTCAGCCCCCTCGACGGGCTGCGACGGGCGCTGCCACACGCCGAGGTCACCTACAGCCTCGGCGCCGTGGTGCAGCAGGGCTTGGCCGAGCTCCCCCTCGACCAGATCGTCAACCCGGCCACCGGCACGGCGGGGGCGCTGGTCCGGTTCCTCGACGCCGACGGCACCGAACTGTTCCGGGAGGACCGCCGCGCCACCGCCCTGTACTACCTCGGCGGGGACGCCCCCGTCGGCACCGCCGCCACCGTCGAAATCTCCTTCACCTGGACGCCCGCGGCCACCGAGCAGGTACGCCTCGGCGCGGCCACGGTCGGCCACATCCGCATCGTCGTCGACGGCGAACTGCTCGCCGAGCAAACCACGAAGGCCGAAGGCGCCGACCTCGCGGACGCCTTCCTCTCACCCCCCGTCGCCTCAGCCGCGGTGGCGGCGCGGGCTGGAACCCCGCTCGACGTGCGCATCACCCTGGATCTCGCATCGCGTGAGCCCACGCTGTTCGAGTCCGCCCTCACGATGATCGTCGGCCTCGAACCGGCCGACGCCGACCCCGCCCTGCTCATCGCCGACGCCGTACGCGCCGCCCGCGAGGCCGACGTGGCCGTCGTGGTCGTAGGCACCAACTCCCGAGTGGAGTCCGAAGGACACGACCGCAGCAGCCTGGCGCTACCCGGCCACCAGGACGACCTGGTCCGAGCCGTCGCGGCCACCGGCACACCCACCGTCGTCGTGGTCAACTCCGGCGCACCCGTGCTGCTGCCCTGGCGCGACCAGGTCGACGCCGTGCTGCTCACCTACTTCGGGGGGCAGGAGATGGGCAACGCCCTCGCCGACGTCCTCCTCGGCGAAACCGAACCCGGCGGCCGGCTGCCCACCACCTGGCCAAAGCGGCAGGAGGACGTTCCCATCCTCGCCGTGACACCCGTCGACGGAAAGCTGCACTACGACGAGGGCATCCACATCGGCTACCGCGCCTGGCTCAAGACCGGCGCCGAACCGGCCTACCCGTTCGGCCACGGCCTCGGCTACACCCGCTGGAGCCTGTCCAACCTGGAGGTGCGCCAGCACGCCGGCCCGGATCGCGACGCCGAAGTCGAGGTCACGGTACGCAACGACGGCGACCGCGCCGGCAAGCAGGTCGTCCAGGTGTACCTGGCCCGCGCGGACAGCGGCATCGACCGCCCGGCGCGCTGGCTGGCCGCCTTCGCCCCGGTCCGCCTGGCCGCCGCCGAAACGACCACCGTCACGCTGCCGATACCAACCCGCGCGTTCGCCGACTGGCAACCCGGCGGCTGGCACTACGAACCCGGACCGTTCACCGTCCTGGCCGGCACCTCGGTACTCGACCTGCCACTGGCCGCCACCATCGACCTCCACGACGACGGATCCACACGCACCCTATGAACGACACCCGCTTTCCGCGCCGCGTCTACCAGGTCGGCACCGGGCCGGACCCGCGTTCACCCTCGCCAACGAACGCACCTTCCTGGCCTGGATCCGCACTGCCCTCGCGCTCATCGCCGGCGGTGTCGCCCTCGAGGCGCTCGCCCTACCGCTGCAGCCCGCGCTGCGGCTCACCGCGTCGATCATCCTGCTCCTGCTCGGCTTCGCCGCGCCGCTGCTCGCCTGGTTCACCTGGGGCAACGTCGAACGCGCCCTCCGGCTCGGCGCCCCACGCTCCTCCTGCTCGCCCTCGTCGTCGCCGGCGGTGCGGCGCTCGGCCTGCTGTACGCCACGGGGCGCGGCTGACCTCGCTCGACCGGTCTCGTCGGAGCTCAACTGCATTCCTAACCGGTACCGCCGGTCGGGTCGCGGCCCATCAGACGGCGCGAGATTCGCCCGAACACCTGGACGGCGTCGCTACGGAACGGAAGAAACGGATGAAGCGGCCTCCAGGGTTCGATCGGGATTTGCGGGCGCTACCCCAGCTGGTCGCGGCGGCGGGTCAGGTTGGCGGTCTGGGCGGTGTTGCCCGCCAGCTCGATGGCTTTGTCGTAGGCCGCGCGCGATTTCTGGCTGCGGCCCAGCCGGCGCAGCAGGTCGGCGCGGGTCGCGTGGTAGGCGTGATAGCCGGCCAACGTGTCCTCGAGACGGTCGACGGCCGCCAGTGCCACCTGCGGGCCGTCAAGCTCGGCGAGGGCGATGGCCCGGTTGAGGGCGATGATCGGCGAGGGGTCGAGGCGGACGAGCTGGTCGTAGAGGGCCACGACCTGTGACCAGTCGGTGTCGCGTACGTCGCGGGCGGAGGTGTGCACGGCGTTGATCGCGGCGAGGATCTGGTAGCGACCCGGAGCCACCCCGGCGGCGGCAGCAGCTAGGCGTTCGCGCACCAGCCGATGGCCCTCGGCGATCAGCGCCGCGTCCCAGGCCCCGCGGTCCTGCTCGTCGAGGGTGACCAGTTCGCCGCTGGCCGAGACCCGGGCGGTGTGGCGGGCCTCGGTGAGCAGCATCAGCGCCAGTAGCCCGGCCACCTCACCGTCGTCGGGCAGGAGGGCACGGATCAGGCGAGTGAGCCGGATCGCCTCGGCGGTCAGGTCGTGACGTACGGGATCGGTGTCGGGGCCGGTCGCCAGGTAGCCCTCGTTGAAGACGAGGAACAGGACGGCCAGTACGCCGGAGAGGCGGGCCGGGAGATCCTGCGCGGACGGCACCCGATAAGGGAGGCGAGCCGCCTTGATCTTGGCCTTCGCGCGGGTGATCCGCCGCTCCATGGTGGTCTCCTGCACCAGGAAGGCACGGGCGATCTCGGCCACGGTCAGACCGGCGACCATGCGCAGCGTCAGCGCCACGCGGGTCTGCATCGCGAGCGCCGGGTGACAGCAGGTGAAGATCAGCCGGAGCCGCTCGTCGTCGATGACGCCGACAGGCTCGGGCGGGTCGTCGTCGTACAGCAGCTGAGCCTCCTTCTGCTTGTCCTCGCGCTTGTTCTCGCGCCGGATCCGGTCGATGGCCTTGCGGTTGGCGGTGGTGCTCAGCCAGGCGCCGGGGTTGGGGGGCACGCCGTCGGCCGGCCACCGCTCCACGGCGGTCGCGAACGCCTCGGCCGCCGCCTCCTCGGCGATGTCGAGGTCACCGAAACGCCGGGTCAGGGCGGCGACCACCCGGGCCCACTCCTCCCGGTGGGCGCGGGTGATCGCCTCCCGGACGTCGACCCCGCTCATAGGAACGGCCGCACCTCGACCTTCCGGTTGCAGGCCTTCGACCCCTCGGCGGCGAGCTTGAGCGCCACGTCTAGGTCGGCTGCCTCCATGATCCAGAAGCCGGCGAGGTACTCCTTCGACTCCAGGAAGGGCCCGTCGGTGAACAGCGCCTCCTCGCCTCGGTTGTCGATGACGGTGGCCGAGCTGGGCGCCGCGAGGCCACCGGCGAAGACCCAGTGACCCTCCGCCTGGAGCCGGTCGTTGAACGCGTCGATGGCCGCCATCTCGTCCGGGGTGGCCAGGCCGGCCGTGTCGAAGATCACGGAAACCAGGTACTGCATCTGAAGATCATCTCCTGTGGTTCGGGGTGCCCCCTCGTGGGCGGCCGCTCACCCTTGCTACGAACACCTCTGCCCCGATCCGACACCGCCTCCCGGATGTCTTTCAAGACTTTCTGGTACGCCGGTGGTGAACGATGCGGCTCGTCGAAGCCACCGCTGGGCACCCGCGCTGCCCCGTAGGCGCGGCCGGCGGCCTTTCGCAGCGTCGCGCGCTTGGCTTCGTGCGCCTCGGCAAGCGTCGTCGCGTTCTTCCAGTACCGCAGATAGACCATGCGCTCGTCGAGCATCCGCGTGTACAGATCGTTGCCGATGTCGTAGTGCGCCTCGACGGACGCCTCCGAGCGCGACTTCGCCTGTAGGTTGAGCAGGATCGCCTTCACGGTCAGTGCGCGCATCCGCCAGCTGCCGGTGATCTTCTGCTTCAGGTTCGCACGACAGACCTTGTCGATGGTTACGTCGTGCGCGTCGGTTTCCCACCACTCGTCCATGTACGCCTCACCGAGGCCGATCGACGCCTGGCGCAACACACGCTGCTGATCTGCCGCCGACCGCGCGCTACCGGGCGTCACACTAACGGATCAAGCCGGCGTCCGGTCGTGCCAACGTGCGGATGCGCCTGAACTGGCAATACCGCCCGGTTTCGGCGACTGCAAGAGCAGAACCCGACCGACGTCTGGCCTATATGAACGCGGAGGCGTGGTCGGTGGCCCACTGGTGAAACGTGCGCGCCGGCGTTCCGAGGACATCGGAGACCGAAGAGGTTACGTAGGCGGGGTGCCCCATCGTCGCGTCCCAGGCCGCCAGCAGCATGTCCACGACTGGGCGGGACCAGGTATCCGCTGTTTCGCGCCGGAACTCGTCGGGTGACAGCTCCTCGAATTTGATGTCACGGCCGATGGCGGTGCCGATGATGCGAACCTGCTCGGCCTGACTCAGTGATTCGGGTCCTGTGAGGACATAGTCGCCTCCGGCGTGGCCTTCGTCGGAGAGGACGCGGGCAGCAACCGCCGCGACGTCACGGTCGTCCACGGGCGCGGTCTCGGCTGCGCCGTAGGGCCAGCGGATCGCGTGTCCGCTTCGGATCGTCGAAGCCCACCAGTGGAGTGCGTTCGAGGCGAACATCCCCGGTCGGATTACCGTCGAGTTCACGCCGGCGTCGGTGATCAGCTGCTCGATGTCCGCGTGGAGTTTGGCCATCGGGTTGGGTTGTTGGAAGAAAGGATGCGGCGTGCGATGAGGCGCGGACAGAAAAACGGCTCTCCCGGCATGAGTGTGGGTGTATTCGGGAGGTCACGGTGATCGTTCGTGGGGTAGCAGGAGGGTGATGGGTCCGCAGGTGAGCATCACTAGAGCGAGGGCGGCTTGGGCGCTGTGGAAGCCGTAGGCCCGGTTG
>WNFV01000794.1_pt1 | contig 69983 bp, 79 predicted proteins | sample 5400101 | NCBI WGS metagenome assembly WNFV01 (sample SAMN13153361, study PRJNA577476) | soil metagenome | isolation source: 115 cm soil or saprolite under grassland replicate 1 | place: USA:California | collected 2016-06-15
TTGCGGGGACAGGTTGGCACGTCGCACGCGTCGTCAGGGAGAAGGGCTCGTCGTACGTCGCTGTGCTCGAGAAGGACTCGGAGCGCGTCTAAACTCGACCTGTTGCGCCGGGCGGTTAGCTCAGCTGGGAGAGCACCTGCCTTACAAGCAGGGGGTCGCAGGTTCGAGCCCTGCACCGCCCATCGCATAACGAGGCTATTTGAGCAATCGAAAGAGGCGCCTCGCAGCGCCAGGGTCGAAAGGAACTCATCGGCGACTTCGGCGAACGTCGTCTTCGACGGAACGCGTCGCTACCTCACGAAGGTTGCCCGAGCACGCGACGCAGTCCGCGCTCGAACCCATCGGTGTTGTCGATCACGTTGGAGCCCGCAGAGACAACCGGGGCAGGCGCCGTGACCCACGTCGCGTTGCGTCCGAAGACGTAGTACGCGTCCCAGACGACGCCACCGCCGAGACCGCCGACAGCGTCTGCGGCCAGGGCCAGTCCCACCTGGTCCTTGCTATCCCAGTAGTGACGCACGCGCGGGTCATGGAGCAAGCCGCTGTCCCAGGCATCGCGCGCGTCGCCTCCGAGCATCGGCATCCAAACGGTGTAGACGCGAAGGTCGGCACGGGGGTACTTCGCGAGCATGTTCTCCTGCGCCCAACGGGCGCCGGCGAGGCAGACGCCTCAGGTGGGCGACAGGAGCAACAGAACCCGCGGGTGGCCCCGGTCACGCATGAACTGCGACCGAAGCTGATCGACGCGCGTCAGGTCGATGAGTTGGGCGCTGTTCTTGTCGCTCCGCCTGGGCGATGCGGAATCGCTGCCGCATGCTGTGAGACCCGCGACGAGCGCCACGAGCACGGCTACGCTGACAATCCGCATTTCTCCGAGTGTATGCGGAGCCTGTCCGAACTACAGCTAGTCCGATATCAGCCTTGAGGGGCTGACTCTTCGAGGTGCTCGGCCGGACGCCGAGTTCACCGGGCGACGCAACGTACCAGGCGGAGACAGCGGGTCGATCATCCGCTGAAAAGCCAACCAGGCCCGCGTGCGGAACACGGGAGTTGGTGCCGGAACCACGCGGCCGCGGAGCGCGCGCTCGGCCTCTCGGTCGACGGGCGATGGCATCAGGTCTTCAATCAGGGCAACGAGGGCGCGTTGCCGACGGGTACGGCGATTAAGGCAAGCGGCGCGGGGGACGCGTTCCCCGATGGTTCGCGTCCCCACGCCTTCCGAGAGCGAAGGGGGACCTCGCACTCGGAAAGGGAAGGAGTCGGATGCCCCCTCAGGCGCGATCCCTCCTCCTCCCCCAGAACACTGATTGACTAGTCGATCAACCGCAAAACGTAGTCTGGCCTCAACAAATAGCCCATGAAACCCCCCAGACTGACGTTGCTCAGGTACCGTCGATCTGCCACGATCGTTCAAGAACGCCACTACCACGAAGGAGCCCCCTGATTCACTCCGAGCGTTTTTCCCAGCCACCTGGCCCACCGCCTGCGGGTATTCGATCGCCGCGCGGCGGTCGTAAACGCGCTCAGTAGGGGTCTAACAGCAGCCACCTGATGGCCGTGCCTGCGCGGTTCCGGCTCCATCGGCTGAGCCTGGCCCTTCGGGTCAGCTTCAATGTTTCACGGTAGGAGGTGAGGCGCTCTGCTACGTCTTCGAAGGCCCACCACACCTCCGTATCGTCTACCAGTTCGCGCAGGCGGACAACGGGTTGCTTCCATCGTGCCCACGCATCGATGATGTTGCTCCCCCACATCCTGTCGACGACCGCAACGGTGAGCGCTTCCTCGGCCGACAGAACGCCGATAGCGTCGATCAGGTTGGGGTAGATCGACAGGTCATACCAGTCCTCCAGATCCGTTTCGTAGTCAGCTAGGCCCTCGTCGCTCTCCAGGTCGTAGCGAGTCTCGCGGCCCGGCGCCCAAAGCGTCTCGACCAGTTGGGTCGTCTTGTCGCTCCCCCATGAGCGGAAGTGACGAGACGAACTGATGACCCGTTGGTCATCCCAAAGACCACTAACTTCGACGATCAGCTGTCCGTGACGCGTCCGGCGAGCGTCTCGAAGGCCGCGCCACGCAAGCCACGCTGTCACGGCAACAAAGCCGAAGGTAAGAGCCGATGCGATCGCGGCTACCCAGGCCGCCCAGTCTGTCCCCTGGTCGAGCTTGACCTGAACTACGAAAGTGAGCACGGCCCGATACTGCGCGGCTCAAGGCGGGCGCGCAACACGGGGGGCGCGCTCCTTTCGCAAGCGGAGACGCGTCGGCTGGGTGTTCTGCCCATGTAGCGGCGGATCGGCTATCGCCCGCAAATTCGCGACGCATCGCCGTGTAACAAGGCGCGAGTCGTTCCGCCTTGCGGCGTAGACCGCGAATCGTGTAGTTGTAGACCGTCTTGCGACGCCCACGCCGCGACGAGCTTCTCAGCGCGTTGTTCATTCACAGCTTGGGCGCGCTCACCTGGTTCGCCTTTCTGGGGTTTAGCTCCGACATTGGAACGGATCGCCAGTTCAATGAAGCCCTCCTGATCGGGGCGGCGACCTGGTTGATCGCTGTGTTCTTCATGTTCTGGCTGTGGCGCTCCGGGAAATCGGCTCTGTTTTGGTTCATCCCGTTTGCGTGGTGGCTCCCGTCATTTCTCTTCGCCATCGAGGTCGTCTATTGATCTTCGATCTGTCTTCCCCAACCTTTCCTCTCGCATCGGCGTTCGGCGAGGCGTAGTCTCGCGCCGTGAAGGATCGGCTCACCCGGCAGGCGCGAAACGAAGCGCTCTTCCGCGAGGTCAACGAGCGCATCGCCCAACTCGGAGCGTCTGCCCAGGCCTGGTCGCCGGACGGTCGGATCGAGTTTTTGTGCGAGTGCGGTGAGGAGGGCGGTTGCGGCGAGCGCGTCCGCATCACTCCGGAGACCTACGAGCGTGCGCGGGAGCAGGATGACCGGTTCGTGGTGCTGCCGGGCCACGAGACGCCGGAGATCGAGCGTGCCGTCGAGTGGACTGACGAGTACGTCATCGTCGACAAGATTCCCGCGTTCGAACCGGAGGTCGAGGACGATCCTCGCGGCGCGCCGTCGTCCTAGACGCGGCGGGGCCGGCACGGACGCCGGCCCCTGCGGACGAAGTGCACTGAGCGTTCTGCTCAGCCGTTGTCGTCGTTTGCCTCCGCCAGTGCGGCCGCCTCTTCTGGGCTCAGGCGGATGACCTGCTCGCAGCCGTGCAGCGTGACCGGGTCGTGCACGATCACGTAGGCGACGTCGTAGCCGGGGCCACAGTTCATGACGTCGCGCTGATTGTCGTTCGCCAGAGCGTGGAGGACGTCGTTGCCCTCGCCGGCGTACTGCACGTCGGCGCCGGCACCCGCCCACGTCACGTCGTTGCCGTAGCCGGCGTAGACGACGTCGTTGTCGGGGCCGCCGCGGACGACGTCGTTGCCCTGGCCGGCGTAGACGACGTCGTTGCCGGCATGCGCGCGGATGTTGTCGTTGCCGCCCCTGCCGTAGATCAGGTCGCCGCCGGCCGTGCCGTTCAGGTTGTCCGGACCGTCGGTGCCGCGGATGACGTCGAGTTGCGCCGCCGCCGCCGTCGCCGCAACAACGAGCGCCGAGACGACTGCCAGGAGGATCAGCCTGCTCTTCATCGTTACCTCCGATGGAAGTGGTTCCGCTCGTTATTCCACCGGCGTATTCGAGCGAGGTGATCGCCTCGTAATCCGAGGTCATCGCTGGGTAAACGCGTGTAAAGCGTGAGCTACGGGCGACCGTTGCTCCCTGGAATAGGGAGCCGGATCGTGAACGTCGCACCGCTTCCCGGAGGACTCTCCACCTCAACGTCGCCGCCCATCGCCCGTGCGAGGTCGCGAACGATCGCGAGCCCCAGGCCGGTGCCGACGGGTCTTTGGCGGCTGTAGCGGCGGTAGAGGAAGAAGCGCTCGAACGCCCGCGGGACTTCGTCGGCGGCGATTCCGGGGCCCGTGTCCTTGACGCTGACCGCACCTGCAGTGGTGGCGAGCGTCACCTTTCCTCCCGGCGGGGTGCAGCGGAGCGCGTTCTCGACGAGGTTCGAGACCGCCTGCAGGAGGCGGTCGGCGTCAGCTGTGGCGGGCGCCGCAGACATCTGTTCGAGGCTGAGCTCGACGCCCAACTCCTGAGCGCGCGGAGCGAGCCGCGCCGCACTCTCGCGAGCGATCTCCGCAAGGTCGACCGTTGTCGGATGAACGTCGAAGCGCTGCCGGTCGAGCCGGGCGAGCTGGAGGATGTCGGCGATGAGGCGTTCGAGACGCGCCGCCTCGGTGCGGATGACGTCTACCGCGCTGTCGGGTGCCAAGACGCCTTCGTCGAGCGCTTCGGCGTAGCCGCGGATCGCCGTGAGCGGGGTCCTCAGCTCGTGGCTCACCGACAGGAGGAACGACCGTTCCGCCTCGCGCGCGCGCGCGAGCTGGTCAGCCATCGTGTTGAACGAGTCCGCCAGCTCTCGAAGCTCACGGGATCCGGCGAGCGGAAGCGGCTCCGGGCTGGCACCGGCGGCAAGGCGGCCGCTCGCCCGAGCGACGCGCACGACCGGCCGCGCGATGCCTCGCGCAAGCAGCGCCGCGACCCCTGCGGCGAGAGCGCAGCCGAGCGCGCCGGCCGCGGCCAGGGCGAGCCAGAAGGGCCTGCTGTCCGCGCGCACCGAGCTCGCCGTACGCAAGAGCACGACGACGTCGGTGCCGCTCGCCCGCGTCGCGTACAGGTATTCGCGCCCATTGACCGTGACGTGTCCGGCCGGATCGTCGGGGAGCAGCAGCTCCGCCTGCCGGCGCGGCAGCACCGAGAGCCGCTCGTCCTGGGTCGCGAGGAAGCGGCCGAGGGGACCGGGCGACGGATGCAAGTTCTCCTTCGCCAGCAGTGCGACCTGGCGGCGGAGCCCTTTCAGTGCAGCATCCTCCAGCGACCGATGTACGAGGTAGGCGCCCGTCAGCAGCGACACGGAGACGGCGACGAGGACGGCCGCACCGATCGCCAGGCCGAGGCGGGTGTGGAGCGAGATCAGGCCTCCCGGGGAACGGCTTGCTCGCGCAGCCGGTAACCGATTCCGCGGACGGTCTCGATCAACTCAGGACGTGCAAGCTTCTTTCGCAGCTGCGCCACGTGGACGTCGACGGTGCGTGTTCCTCCGGCGAAGGATAGTCCCCAGACGCGCTCGAGCAGCTGATCGCGCGTGACGACCCGGCCGGCGTGCCGCGCGAGCTCGATCAGGAGGTCGAACTCCAGCGTGCGCAGCGCAACCGGCGATCCCGCGACGGCGACGCTACGGGTACGACGATCGAGCTGGACGTCTCCGAGCACGACGACGCCGGAGTCCTCCAGCGTCGGCTCGGTGCGACGAAGAATTGCGCGGACCCGGGCGACGAGCTCGCGGGGCGAGAACGGCTTGGTCAGGTAATCGTCGGCACCGAGCTCGAGGCCGACGATCCGATCGGTCTCCTCGTCGCGCGCCGTCAGGATCAGGATTGCCACGCGCCGGCTGCCGCGAAGCTGCTGGCAGATGTCGAGCCCGTCGAGATCCGGCAAGCCGAGATCGAGGACGACGACCTGCGGGTCGTGCCGCTCGACCGCGCTGAGTCCGCCTTCACCGGTCTGCTCGCAGACGACCTGGAAGCCGGCGCGTTCGAGATAGGCCTTGACGAGCCTGCCGATCGCATCGTCGTCCTCGATGACGACCGCCAGGCCGCTCAAGGCCTGAACGCTCTGATCGCGAGCGCTGTTCCCTGGTCGTCGTGCACGACGATCGCAACGTCGCCCCGTTGAAGCCGTCCCAATCTCACGCGACGCCCGTTGAGCGTGATGCGCGCCGACGGGTCGACGACGAAGGGCACCTTGCTCCCGTCGAGTTCGCGAAGCAGCAGCCGAGGCGGTCGCACCCTCAAGATGAGCCCGCGGTCGACGGTACTGCGAGCCGCGACACCCGACGTCGGAAACACGAGCGCGACGCAAAGCAGTAGCAAAAGCAGTCGCAGTCGCATCTACCGATGCTTGCTAGCGCCGATCAGGGGCCGGTGTGCGACCTGTAAAGCGAACGTAAAACGGAACAGCTGGACGCCCACCGGCCGATGCGGCCGATTCACTCGCGCGCGGCGCCGCTGATCAGCTGCCCGGTTCGCGCGACGATCTGTTCCGCGCGCCGAGCGTCCTCGTCGTTGAAACGCCGTCCGCCCGCCGCATAGACCTCGAGGAGCCCCCAGCACACGCCGCGCGCCTGCACGGGGACCATCAGCAGCGAGTCGAAACCGAGCTCGGCCAGCAACGCTGCTTCCATCGGGTCGGGCTCCTCGTCGAGGAGCGACACGGTTCGTGATTCGCACGTCTCGATCACCTCCTGCGTCAGCGGGTAGTCCGGGACCAGGTACTCATGGCCGAGTTGGAGCGTGCGAGCCGATTGCGTGTGCTCGGCGAGCTCGAGGAGCAGGTCGCCGATGACGCGGGAGAAGAGCGCTGCCGCTGCGTCGAGCGCCTCCACGGTCTCGCTGCAGGTGCGGCGCAGAAGCTCGAGGACGCTCAGCTGCTCCTCGTGGGGCTGCATTCCTGAAGTATCGGCCCTGGCGGCCGAGGGCGTGACATGCCCCTCGACCGCCCGGGCGATGCCTTAGCCGAAGACCGCGACGTAGAAGGGCGCGTCCTCGTTCGTCGTGTTGTTCTCCGACTTCGTGATCACGTGCAGGTGGCTCGTGTCGTCGCTGACCGAGCACGCGGACCCCTCGGTTGCGCTCCCGCAGGGCCCCGCGGTGACCACACCGCGGACGGTGCCGAACCCGCCCGCGTGCGCCGCCGATGTGAGGATCAGCTTGCCGGCGACGGTGCTACCGAAGGCGAGGATGTACTCGCCCGCGCTTGGCTTCGCCGTGAACGTGATACCGCCCGACTGGGCGACGATGCCGCCGTCCGCGCGGACGAGCGCCCACTTGATCGCACCTCCGCCACCCGCAGGGCCGGCGGGCCCGGCGGGTCCGGCCGGTCCGGCGGGCCCGGCAAGGCCGGCGGGACCCGCGGGACCTGCAGGTCCGGGTAGGCCGGCAGGCCCTTGCGCCCCGCGCGGGAGCTGGCCGCGCTTGAAGTCCTTCGCCAGCAGCGAGAAGTCCTTGACCTGGACACTCGTCACGCTGTTCCGCGGCAATGCCTGGGACGCGGCGTAGCCGGTGCCCCCGAGCGCCAGTGCGAGCGCCAGGCCCGCGACCACGAGCGCAGGCGACGGTGTGAAGCGTCGAAACAATTTCATTCCACCCTCCTCGGTATGAACGGCGCGGGCACGTTGCCAAAACTCTCGTTAGCGCCGTGTAAGCAGCGTTCGACTGTGAATATCAGGGCTTCACGCAGCCAAACATCGGGCGTTTGCCGGACGAAGCCCGTCGCGCCGGGGGACGATACGCTCTTCAGGCGTGCGCTTGCGGGTCTGTGCAGTGCTCCTCCTGTGCCTCGGGCTCGTTGCGGGCAACGCTTCGGCTCGGCGCGACAACGGCGATCCGGCGAGCCACGTCCTGCTCGTGGACGACACCTTCCTCCCGCTCGCCGCGCCGCCCCCGAGCGGGACCGCCGAGTTGCGGAAGGCGTTGCGGACGTCTACGCCCGCAGCTTCCGGATCAAGGTCGCAGTCGTCGGGTCGCCGCGTGACCTCGGCACTGTCCCGATGTTCTTCAACAAGCCCGGGCGTTACGCGAACCTCCTCGGAAGAGAGATCGCCTCCGCCTTCATCGGGCCGCTGCTGATCGTGATGCCGTCGGGCTTCGGCATCTACGACGGTGGCCGGTCGACTGCAGCTGAGTCGCGCGTGCTGAAGAGGTTGCCTGTCAGCGGCCGCAAGTCCGTGCTGCTCGTTCGGTCGGCAACTGCAGCGGTTCGGCGACCGCTCGACGCGAAGGCGTTGCGCTCGAAGGACATCCTGGCGCCATCCGCGTTCCACGCTTTGCGAGCGTTGGCCGCGGCGAGACGGCCACGCTGACGTACTCGGTACTCGAGGACAGCCACCGAAGCACGGAGACGATCCGTGTCCTGGCCGGCACGACCCAGCTTGCGCGCTTCACGACCCGTTCCGCGTCTCGCGGTACGCCGACGTGCATACGGTGAAGTGGGAGGTGCCGTCGACGGTCACGAACGCCGACAATCTCCAGTTCGTGTCGTCGCCACGGATCCCGCAGGAAACACCGGCCGCGCGCAGTGCCCCCGATTCAGCCGGCCATGTAGCGCGTCAGCCGACGACCGGCGAGAGCACGAGCACGCGCTCTCCCGAACGCGCGCGCTGGAGCTCGAACCGGAACACACGGGTCGTCGTCAGGTCGTCGATCGTCTTCCGCTCGTTGGTCGACAGCTTCCCGGGCAGCGGCGCACGACGCTTCGGCAACGTGCGCGCCAGCGGATGATCGAGCTGATGATCGAGATCGTCTTTGCGGAAGTAGAGCGCGAAGGTCGGGTCGTCGCCGGGCTTCGGGGGGAAGAACGTGACGACCGAATCAGCGCCCCTGACGTACTCGAAGGTGTAGAGCGCGAGCTCGAGCGCCTCGCGGCGCAGCATGGCCGCGCGCGCCTCCGACGGCTTGCCCTCCTCGATGGAGCAGTTCTTGCCCGAGCCGCAGAGGATGAACATCATCGTGTTCGACGCGTCGACGATGTCGAAATCGCTCTGGGTCTGCACGTTCGCCTTCTTCGCCACCGCGAGGGCACGGATCGGGTCGGTCGACGACCCCGGGCCGCCGACGACGACGCGGACGAGCCGCTTGCCGCTCTCGAGGTGGTATTGCGCACCCACGAACTCGGCGATCTCCGTGGCGCGCTCGGCCGACGCTGCCGCGGTCGGCTTCCACAGCGACCACGGCGGCGGCGGCTTCGGAGCGGGCCGCTCCACGAGGAGCACGAAGGTTCCGACGGCGACTCCGACGATCGCCGCGAGGGCGAAGTACGCGGCGCCGAACTTGCGACTGTGCTTCACAGCACCGGCCACGAGCTCTCTTTCGTCAGGTCGACCTGCGGAACCTCGAGCTTCGCGCCGTCGAGCAGCTTGACGAGCTCGTCGCCGTACAGCTCCTTCTTCTCGATCACCGCCTCGGCGATCCGCTCGACCTGCATCTTGTTGTGCTCGATCAGGTGGTGCGCCTTGATGTAGGCCTGTCCGAGGATCTGAGCGACCGTCGTCCGCTTGTAGGGGTCCGAGAGCACGGCACCGATCGGGTTGTGGTCCATCGGTCCGCCGCTCGCCGTGCGGTTCATCAGCTGGAGGCCGATCTCCTCGAACCGCTTCATGATCTCGTTGCGCTGCTCTTGTGCCGTGAGGCGGCGCAGCGACCCGTTCTGCTTGTAGCCGATGCTGCCGTTCAGCTCGAGCGGCTCGGGGCCCATGCCGGAGGCGCCGACCATCCACGCGGCCGCCGCGGTAACGCCCATGAGATCGCCGCCGACACCGTTCGAGTTCTCACCGTAGAAGACGCGCTCTGCGGCCATCGCGCCGAGACCCCAGACGAGCAGCCCGATCTCTTCGCTGCGGAAACGGCTGAAGCGCTCTTCCCGCTCCATCGCCTGGTGGTGTCCGAGCGTCCCGCCGCGCATGCGGATCGAGAGGCGCGTCGACTCGCGGCCCTTCATGTAGACATGGCCGGCGACTGCGTGACCCGCCTCGTGGATGGCCACGGCACGCGTTTCCTCGGGGATGTAGTCGATACCGATCGCCGTGCCGGATTCGAGCGTCGTCATCGCTTCGACGAGGTCGTCCCAGACAAAGGCGAGGCGCCCCTGATGGTGGGCGTACGTAAGTGCCAGCGAGCAGACCTGCTCGATCATCGCCGGTGAGTAGCCCATCGTGATGCGCGCCATCTCGTCCCGCCGCTCGGGCCGGTCGAGATCGGGATCGTGCGCGACCTTCGTGATGTAGAGGTCGAAGATGTCGAGACGATCCTGCTTCGTGGGCGTGCGGAACCAGACATGCCGGCCCATGCGCCCTGGACGAGTGAGCGCCGGATCGAGGTTGTCGATCGGCACATTGGTGGCGCCGATGAAGTAGATCTGCTCCTTGCGCGGCTTCGGTGTCGGGAGGCGCAGGCGAAACTTTCCGATGCGCGGCGGGACGACGTATGAGGCGTCGAGCAAGCCGTTGATCTTGTTCGTCATCACGCGCCGCGTGAACGGCGGGTTGTCGACGCCGTCCATCACGATCAGCAGCTGGTTGAGGCCGAGTTGCCCGGTACCGCCCATCATTCCGGGCATCACGCCCTGGTTCACGATCGCTGCCAGCTTCTGGACGAACGCCGGATACGGCGATCGCCGCTCCGGAGCGCGCTGGTTGAAGAGCCGCTCGCGCCAGGCGCGCGTCTCGAGGATCATGTCGCCGCTCGGATTGAGCGCGCCGTTCGGCCCGAAGAACAGGAAGTCCTCGAGGTTCGTCGGCGCGAACGAATGCTGGCCCGCGAGGGCGCTCCGCCGCATGCCGACCGCGTCGATCTCGTCGATGAAGACGATGCATTGGCCGCCCCATTTCGCCGCGAGCTTCTTCGCCTTGCGGGCGAGCCAGCGGACGATCACGACGTCCATGCCGATGAACGTCTGCGCGAATCCAGAGCCGGGGATCGACACGAACGGCGAGTTGAACCCGGTCGCGATTGCCTTGGCGAGCATCGTCTTCCCGGTGCCGGGCGCGCCCAGGAAGAGCAGGCCCCGCTCGCGCTTGCCCCCCGCCTCCTCGAACAGCTCGCCGGATTGCCAGAGCGAGACGATCCGGCGTACCTCTTCCTTCGCCTCCTTCTGGCCGCGCACGTCCTTCAGGCGCACGCCCCAGTCCGCGTCGCCGGGCTCGAAGCCGCGGATCTGGCTGATGCCCATGAAGACGAGCGGGCCGAAGAGGATCAGGAAGTTGATCAAGAAGAGAAACGGCAGGATGATCACGTAGCCCGCGAGTTGCGGGTTGTGGATCGTGTTGTCGATCCAGGTCCACGAGCCGTGCGCGGCGTCCCACCAAGCCCCGCCGGTGCCAACCAGCAGTCGCTTGATCCAGACGATCGTGATCAGGATCACGACGAACGCGACGACGCGATACCAGAAGCGCCAGAACCAGGCGCGGCGGCGGTTGATGACGTCGTCGTCCTGCAGATTTCGATCCTCGACGCCGAACAGCGTCGGCCACGGGATGAAGCGGCGCAGGACGAGGTCGATGAAGCCGCGGAAGGCGGCGACGATCCCGAAGGCACCGGCGATCGACCAGCCCACGCTCCAGCCGAGCTGCTTGTGCAGGTAGACGAACGCCGCCGGGCTGGTCAGGATCGCGACGAAGGTCGCGGCGCGGGTCAGCACCCGCCACTGACGCGCGAGCTCGGCAGACTCCTGCTGCGAAGGTAGAGTCAGCGAGCGCCCGGGCTGCGCCATCGGCTCAGTGTAGTTGAGCAGTTCATTGATTCTTGGTTACGGCGCGCGTTCGCGGCCGGTTCTTCGTAGGCTCTGACGCCCGACGGAGCCCCTTGTTGAGCCGTACGCTTGGGTCGTGCACGCGCACGATCACCACGAGCATCGGCTGGCCGGTGACCGGCGCGCGCTCGGCCTTGCGCTCGTCCTGATCGTCGGCCTGATGGCCGTCGAGATCGCGGCCGGGATCGTCGCCGGCTCACTGGCCTTGCTCGCCGACGCCGGGCACATGCTCACGGATGCGGCCGCGCTCGGATTCGCCCTCTTCGCGGCCGCGTTGGCGGGCCGGCCGGCGAGCGGGCGATGGACGTTCGGCTACCGCCGGCTCGAGATCCTCGCTGCGCAGGCGAACGGCTTGACGCTGCTGATCGTCGCGGCGCTGATCGTGTACTCGGCCGTGCGACGGCTCGTCGACCCTCCCGACGTTCGCGGCGGCATCGTGCTCGTCGTCGCGCTTGCGGGAGTCGCGGTGAATCTCGTCGCGACGGCGGTGCTCTCGCGGGCCTCGCGGGAGAGCCTGAACGTGCGCGGCGCCTTCCTGCACGTCGCGACGGACACGATCGCGTTCGCCGCGACCGCCCTCGCCGGCGGTTTGATCCTCGCGACGGGTTGGGATCGGTTCGATCCCCTCGCGTCGGTGCTCGTTGCCGTGCTGATGCTCTGGGCGTCGTACGCGCTGCTGCAGGAGTCTGCGTCGATCTTCCTCGAACGCTCGCCGTCCGGGATCGACCCCGGCGCGGTGGGCCGCGCGATCGTCGCGGAGCCGGACGTCGTCGAGGTGCACGACCTGCACGTCTGGACGGTGACCAGCGGCTTCCCGGCGCTGGCGGCGCACGTGCTCGTCGAGCAGGCAGCAGACTGCCATGCGATCCGCCGCTCGCTGGAGCGGATGCTCCACGACCGCTACGGCTTGGAGCACACCACGCTGCAGGTCGACCACGCCGAGCCGCGACTCTTGACGATCCGTTAGCTTGTCCTTCGCTTCGCTTCGCTCGCGCTCGGGGCGCGCCTGCGGCGCGCGATTGGTTGGTGTTCGGGACGAGCTCTGGTCGATGCGATGCGTGTGAGCGGCACGGCTGTCGCCGCGCCGCTGGTGAACGGATGCTCAGACCGCGGACCGCAGCAGTTGCACCCGCGGGAGCACTACCATCAGCCGCCGTGCAGTCGCTCGAGGGCAAGACCGCGATCGTCACCGGCGCGTCCAGCGGCATCGGCGCGGCCACCGTGCGCGATCTACGGAAGGCCGGGACGCGGGTCGCGGGCGGTGCACGGCGCGTCGGGGAGATCCATGCCGACGTCGCGTTCCCGCTCGACGTGCGCGACCCGGCGAGCTGCGAGGAGTTCGTCCGCAGCGTCGTCGACGAGCTGGGCGAGATCGACATCCTGGTCAACAACGCGGGCCTCGCGCTCGGGCGCGACCCGTTCGCCGATTCGAACGAGGAAGACGAGGAAACGGTGCTCGAGACGAACGTGAACGGCCTGATCCGGATGACGCGGCTCGTACTGCCGCACTTCAGGAGCGGCGCCGGTCACATCGTCAACATGGGCTCGATCGCAGGCATCTGGCCCTACGAGAAGGGCGCGCTCTACTGCACGGCGAAGGCCGCAGTGCACGCCTTCTCGCGGGCGCTCCGGGAAGACCTGCTGGGACAGCCGATCCGCATCACGACGATCGCGCCGGGACTCGTCGAGACGGAATTCTCCACGGTTCGCTTTCGCGGCGACGCGCAGAAGGCGGGAACCGTGTACGAGGACGTCGCGCTCGGCGGCGCCCTCCAGGCGGACGACATCGCCGAGTGCATTCTTTTCGCCGTCACGCGGCCACAGCACGTGAACGTGGACGAGCTCGTCGTGATGGCGCTGGCGCAGTCGTCCGGTGCGCGTATCGTGCGCGAATGAACGGCGCCGCGCCCCTGACGATCCTCGAAGGCGCGACCTTCTGCATCTGCGACGAGATCGGGGACGTCGGCGACGCGACGAGCGGCTTCTTCACCGACGACACGCGCTTCCTCTCGCAGTTGCGTCTGACCGTCAACGGCGCCACGCCGCTGCCGCTCTCCTCGGGCAAGGTGGAGTACTTCTCGGCTGCGTTCTACCTCCGCAACCCGCTCGCGGGCGGGCTGGGCCAGGACCAGGTCGCGATCACGCGGGAGCGCTTCGTCGGCGAGGGGATGCAGGATGTGATCGTCGCCCAGAACCTCTCGACGGAGCCGCTCGAGTTCGAGGTCGGACTGCACTTCGGCAGCGATTTCGCGGACATCTTGTCGGTCAAGGCGCACGACTTCGCGCTCGGCGACCCGCTCCGCGCACCGCCGCTGCCCGATCCGGTTCCGTGCATGTTCGACGAGACGAACAATCAGTTCGTGCTCGACGACGTCGGGGACGGGCTGCGGACGCAGATCCTGCTCTCGGAGCGCGGCAGCGTCGATGGATCGTCGGTCGCGTTTCCCGTTGCGCTCGAACCTCGGGAGAAGTGGGAGCTGCGCGTGGACGTCGTGCCGACGAACTCCGACGAGGTGATCCTGCCGCGGCTCGTCGAGCGGCGGTTCGGTGACGAGCGCGGGCGCGTGCGCGACTCGCTGGCGGCGTGGCAACTCCGCGTGCCGCAGCTTCGCGCGGACTGGGACGAGCTGGGGAACTCGTTCCGGCAGTCCGTCAGCGACCTCGCGTCGCTTCGCATGCGCGGCCGCTACGCCGTCGGCAAGCTGCCCGCGGCCGGAATGCCGTGGTTCATGACCGTCTTCGGCCGCGACACGCTCGTCACGTGCCTGCAGACGCTGCTCTTCGGCCCCGAGCTCGCGCGCAGCGCGCTCGAGGTGCTCGCGGAGCTGCAGGCCCGCGAAGACGATCCGTCGATCGACGCCGAGCCGGGCAAGATCGTCCACGAGGTTCGACACGGAAAAGCGGCGAAGACGTGGTTCGCGCGCTACTACGGGACGGTCGACGCGACGCCGCTCTACCTGATCCTGCTCTCCGAGACGTGGCGCTGGACGAACGACGTCGCGCTCGTGCGCAACTTCAAGGAACCGGCTCTCCGCGCGCTGCGCTGGATCGACGAATACGGCGATCTCGACGGAGACGGCTTCGTCGAGTTCCAGAAGCGCTCGCCGCACGGCCTCGATGTGCAGTCGTGGAAGGACTCCTTCGACTCGCAGCGCTTCCACGACAGCCGCATCGCCGAGGGGCCGATCGCTCCTTGCGAGGTGCAGGGCTACGTGTACGACGCAAAGCGGCGGACAGCGGAGATCGCGCGCGAGGTCTGGCGCGACCGGGCGCTGGCCGATCAGCTCGAGCGGGAGGCGGCGGAGCTGCGGCAGCGGTTCGACGAGGCGTTCTGGGTCGAGGAGCGGGGTGGGTTCTACGCCCTCGCGCTGGACGGCGAGAAGCGGCAGGTCGATTCCGCGTGCTCGAACATGGGTCACCTGCTGTGGTCGCGGATCGTTCCGTCCGAGAAGGTGGACGCAGTCGTCGACCAGCTGATGGGCGACGGTCTCTGGTCGGGCTGGGGAATCCGCACGATGTCATCCGACGACGCCGGCTACAGCCCGCTCAGCTACCACAACGGCACCGTGTGGCCGCACGACAACTCGCTGATCGCGTGGGGCCTCGCGCAGTACGCGCGCTGGCCGGAGGCGCACAGGATCGCGCAGCGCATGCTCTCCGCGTCACGGCATTTCTCCTATCAATTGCCGGAGGTCTTCGCCGGCCTGCGCCGGGCCGAGACACCGTTTCCGATCGCGTACCCCACGGCCGCGCGGCCGCAGGCGTGGGCTGCCGGGACGCCCGTGCTGCTGCTCCAGGTGCTGCTCGGGCTCCAACCGGATCGGCGGCGCGCCGTGCTCGAGACGGTGGCGCCACTCGAACTGCCGCATTGGACAGGCACAATTCGGCTCAGCGGTGTGCGTGCGTTCGACACCGCCTGGGACGTCCGGCTTCAAGACGGACGAGTCCGCGTGGAGGTGGCGTAGATGAGAATTGCGATCCTGGCACCGCCGTGGTTCCCCGTTCCGCCGACCGGCTACGGCGGGATCGAGTGGATCGTCTCGCTGCTCGCCGACGGGCTCGTCGAGGCGGGCCACAACGTGACGCTGTTCGCGTCCGGAGACTCGCGGACGATGGCGAACCTCGCGGCCGTTCATCCCGTCGCGCCGAGCGAGTGGATCGGCCGCACCTTCTGGGAGCTGCGGCACGTCCTCTACTGCTACGAGCGCGCCGACGAGTTCGACATCATCAACGACCACTCCGGGCCGCCGGCCGCAGCGCTCGCGGAGGCGATCGACACCCCGGTCGTGCACACCGTGCACGGCCCCCTCAACGGCGAGCCCGGTCTGCTCTACGACCAGGTCTCGCGCGTGGCGCCGCACACGGGCCTGATCTCGTTGACGATGAACCAGCGCAAGCCGCGGCCCGATCTGAACTGGATCGCGAACTGCCCGAACGCACTCGATCTCTCGGTCTATCCGTTCCGCAGGCACGAGAAGCGCGGCGGCTACCTTCTGTTCATCGGACGGATGAGCCCGGACAAGGGGGCGCACCGCGCGGTTGCCGTCGCGATGGAGGCAGGCCTGCCGCTGAAGATCGCCGGCAAGTTGCAGGAGCCGAAGGAGCACCAGTACTTCGACCAGTTCGTCGCGCCACACCTCGACGACCGGATCGAGTACCTCGGTGAGGTGTCGCACGGCGAGAAGGTCGAGCTTCTGCAGCACGCGCGAGCAACGCTGTTCCCGATCGAGTGGGAAGAGCCGTTCGGACTCGTGATGATCGAGTCGATGGCGTGCGGGACGCCTGTGATCGCAACGCGTCGCGGCTCGGTGCCCGAGGTGATCGCGCACGGCAGGAGCGGCATCATCGTCGACGACTACCGGATCATTCCCGCGGCGCTCGACGAAGCCGACCGGATCGATCCCGTCGAATGCCGGCGCTACGTCGAGGAACGCTTCTCGCCGATGCGGATGGTCGCCGACTACGTGAAGGCGTACAGCACGGCGGTCGAGCGCGCCCCCGTCTAGGCGCTAGCGGATCGGTGTCGGCACCGTCTCGAGGTCCGGCCCCGGAAGTGCGATCGGCTCGACGCGTCTGAGGTCACGGACATCGCGGCTCGAAATCGCCACCACAGCCATGGCGAATGCGAGAACTGCCGCGCTCCAGAGCGTTGTCGACACCCCGATCAGATCGGCAATCGGGCCGACGATCGTCAGCCCGACCGGGATGAAGACGAACGAGCCGAGCGCGTCGTAGGAATTGACTCGCGCGAGAACCTCGTCGGCGATGTGCTGCTGAAGCGCCGTCACCCAGTAGACGTTGAACAGCTCGACCCCGAACCCGGCGGCAGCCGCGACGACCAGAACGAGCGGGAGCGGAAGCGGTACGGCCAGCGCCCCGAGGAAGAGCGGCGTCGCCAGCAACCCGAGCACGCCGTGCAGGAGCAGGCGCTGGGGACGCCAGCGCAAGGCGAGCACGCCCGCACCAACGAGGCCGACCGATTCGGCTCCGATCACCGCTCCCCAGCCGGCCGCGCCGTGCAGCGATTCCTTGGCCACCACCGGTCCGAGCACGCTCTGGCTGCCGACCCAGGCCATGTTCCCGACCGCGGCCGCGACGACGACGACCCAAAGCCACGTCCGCGAACGGAACTCCTGCCAGCCCTCGGTCAGTTCCCGCACGAAGCTCGCGGCGCGCTCCCGCGGGCGGAAGCGGACGCGCATCCGCGAGAGGATCGCTGCGCTTGCGAAGTAGGTAGCTGCGTCGAAGGCGATCGCCCAACCGGAGCCGATGGTCGCGACGAGCGCGCCGCCGACTACGGCGCCGATGATGTTCGTCGTCGTCTGCGAGAGTCGGAGCAGGGCGTTGGCCTCCTGCAGCTGCTCGGTGCCGACCGTCTGCGGCACCACGCCCTGCGATGCGGGGAAGAAGAACGAGATCGCGATCCCGCGGCCGACCTGGAGCGCGACGAGCTGCCACAGTTGCGCCTTGTCGAGTACGAGGAGCACCGCCACTCCGGCCTGCGCCGCTCCGCTGAAGACGTTCGCGCCGACCATGAGCAGGTGGCGCGGCAGGCGGTCTGCCCACACGCCTCCGACGAGGATGAAGACGATCTGCGGAACCCACGCGGCGGCGAGCACGAGTCCGAGGTCGGAGGCCGAACCGATGTCGAGAACCGCGAACGCCAGGGCGATCGGCGCCATCGCGCTGCCGGCCAGGGAGACCAGCTGACCGGAGAAGAGGAGGCGGAACTCCCGCCCTCGGAGCGGGCCGAGCCGCGACGTCAGGCGTGCGGCCAGTGAGACCCGCCGTGCCAGCCGTACCAGCGCTCGAGCTCGATCCAGGCGCTGACGCTGTCGCGGCCGCGGCCGCCGTGCGGGCGGCCCGTGTAGCGCATCGACAGGCGGTCGATGTCGGCGAGCTCGGGATCGTCCACGATCTCGACCACACGCCCGAAAACCGTGACCTGCCGGTACGACTCGTCCGCCCGGAGCGCGGTTAGCGAGACGCGCGGATCGTGCCACATGTTCTCCAGTCGCAGGCGCGAACGGTCCATGTTCACGAGCATGCGCCGCCCGTCCCAGTCGTACCAGGTCGCGGCGGTGTGCGGTGAGCCGTCACGGCGCAGCGTTGCGATCACCGCGGGGTTCGGCTCACGCAGAAAGGCGTCGACCTCAGCGGGCAGCGGCAACTTCGGCATCGCGTTCCCTCCTCTTCCTCCAGTAGCGCTCGAGACCAAGATAGGACTGCTCGATCGGCGCGGCGCGATCGTACGCGGCGGCTCCTTCACCCTCCGCAGCGCGAAGATCGGCACGGGCGGCGGCGACGAACTCGTCCTCGTTCATCCCGTCGTGCACGCGCTTCGCCCACACCCCGAGGTAGTTGCGCGAGCGCTCGACGTGCGTCGCGACCTCGTCGCGTCCCTCGACGACGCCGAAGTGGATCAGCGCGAGCCGAGTCGGTTCGCGACTCAGGATGGCGTCGAAGGTCCGCTCCCACGCCTCGAGGTCGATGTCCGGCGGCGGCGCGTGCGGCAGCACGTGCTTCCCGGGCAACAGCCGCACGCCCGCTGCGTCGCCGGCGAAGACCGTCCCGTCGTCCGCCACGTAGCAGACGTGATGTGAGGCATGCCCTGGAGCCGGGAAGCACTCGAGCCCCGCCGCGAGGTCACCCGCGACGTGCACGTTCTCGGAGGCGACGGGGAGCGGCTCACCGTAGAGCGTCTCCAGCGCGTCGCCGTAGAGGCGCCGCGCCGAGCCGATCAGCTTCGTGGGGTCGACAACGTGCGGCGCGCCGATCTCGGAGACGTACACCTGGATGTGCGGGTGCGCGCGCACGACGTGCCCGGCTGCCCCTGCGTGGTCGAGGTGGATGTGAGAGAGGAGCAGATGCCGGATCTCCGCGAGATCGACGCTGCGCTGGAGCTCGGCGAAACACGTGGCGGGCCCGCAGTCGAAGAGTGCAGGCCCCTCAGGCGTCTCGACGCGATAGACGCCGATCACGCGCTCGGCGCCGCGGAAGCGCAGGTCGGTCGGGACGACTGGCACGCGCCGATCGTATGTGTTAGGCCGAGCGCGCCATCCAGGTCAGAGGTCCGACGATCGCGACGAAGGGCACGACGGCGAGGATCGTTGCGAGGGTGGTTGGCATGAGACGATTCTGCTCCGCTGGAGGCCGGAGTGCGTCGTTCGCGAGACTGATTCGGAGTCCTCCGCTCGGACGATTTAGACGCGGCGGTAACGCGCGTCCACGAAGCAGAACAGCGCGTAGGCGAGGAACCCTGCGCCCGTGAGGCCGAGGAGCCATTCGCCGTAGCTCTGCCCGGCGAGCTTCTGCAGTGCCCCGTCGAGTCCGATCGCATCCTTCGGGTCGTAGTCGAGGGCTGCCTTGATGAGGAAGATGCCGATCAGCGAGAAGACGACCATGCGCGCGAGCATCCCGGCGACGCCGACGCGCGTGCCCCACGTCAGCTCCATTTCGCTCATCTTCGATCGGTTCCACTTCTCGCGGAAGTTGCAGCTGAGCGCCCGGTAGCCGTTCCACAGCCCCACCGCGATGATGAAAGCGCCGGCGCCGGCGACGAGCCACCTTCCGGCGGGCCAGGAGAGGACGTGGGCCGTGGCCTTGTGCGCCTTCCCGGTCTGCGACTCTTCGTGCGTGCCGGTCAGGACCTTGATCGCGCTGTACGTCAGGCCCGCGTAGATCGCGGCGCGGCCGATGTATGCGGCCCGCTTCGCCCACTTCTTCGCCCCCTTGGCCTCGTCGGCCTCGAAGAAGGCCTGGGCCAGCCGCCAGGCGGCATAGGCGGCGAAGCCGGCGGCGAGGCCGATCAGCAGCGCTTTGCCGTAAGCGTCCTGCACGAGTGTCGCGAGCGCTCCCGTCCGGCTCGTGGCCTTGCCCCCGGCGCCGAAGGCAAGCTCGAGTGCGAGGATCCCGACGATCGCGTAGGAGACTCCTTTCGCGACCAATCCGATGCGCGCCAGGAGGCGAATCCAACGCGTGTTTCGGGGCCGCGAGACGACCGCGCGGGCGGTGAGGCGGACGCCGTCGGCGCGAAGCGAGCTCACGGGAGCAGGCGATACCCCGGTCCGGGGAGGTCAATCCTCTCAGGGAGCCGTCGGCAGGTAGTGCTCGTCGAACCGCCCGCCGCGGGCGACGTAGGCCAGCATTGCCCGGTCGGCGATCCACTCCACCGGGGCGCGGTCGTCGGTCAGCAACTGGCCTTGGAAACCCGCCGCGGCGACATGGCGGCGTACCAGCGGGACGAGTGAGGACAGCTCCCGGGGCACGTGCGACGCGCGACGCACGAGCTCGCCGCGTGTGCGGGGCCGATCGAGCGCGAAGACGAGCGTGTTGAAGCGCAGCGCGTCCCAGCTCCAGGCGTTGCCGAAAACCGAGCGGACCGTGCGCGCGAGTGCCTGGACCAGGTCCCGCTGCCCGGGCATGCGCGAGACGTTGAGCGCGAGCGCTCCCCCGGGGCGCAGGTGGGCGCGCGCGAGCGCGAAGAACTCCTGTGTCGCGAGCTGGAAGGGGATGTACGGCTGGCGGTAGGCGTCGACACAGATGAGGTCGTAGCGGTGATCGGTCGTCAGGAGATAGGCGCGCGCATCGGCGGTGACGACCTGGAGGCCGGGGATCTCGTCGAGCCGGAAGTAGCGTTGCGCGGCGTCCGTGACCTTCGCGTCCAGCTCGACACCGTCGATCTGGACGCCGGGGTAGAGGGCCGCGAGGGCGCGCGTGGTCGAGCCGCCGGCGTTGCCGAGGACGAGCGCCCGGCCGAGCGGGCGATCGATGAGCGGCGGCAGCATCAGGAACATGTCCCATTCGCCGCCGGTCAGGACGTGTCCCGGATACCAGACGGAGTTCGCCACCACGCCTTCGTTCAGCTCCAGCACCCGCTGGCCCTCGGAGCCGATGCGGACGTCGAGGTACTGGTACGGGGTCTCCGCCTCGTACACCGTTCCCGACTGCGCCTTGATCGCACCCGGGGGAACGAGTGCGAGCCCGACCATCGCCGCGGTCAGCACCTGCCATCTCCGGCCCAGCAGCAGCGCGGCCGCGAGCAGCACGAGCGCAGCCGTGCCGACCATCGTCCGCTGGGTCCCGACCAGCGGGATCGTCACCAGTGCCGAGAGGAAGGTGCCGAGGATGCTGCCGAACGTCGACAGCGCGTAGAGACGGCCTGCGACCGTGCCGGCGCGGTCAACCGACGGCAGCGCCAGCCGGATCGCGAACGGGCTCACCGCACCAAGCAGCGTCACCGGGACGGCGAACAGCGCGAGCGCGGCGACGAACGACCCGACGACCGCGCCGGCGGATGCGTCGTCCAACCCGCGTACCGTCGCACTGAGGAACGGCCTGGCGACGAACGGAATGACGGCGATCGCGAGCGCCGCGACGACGAGGATCCCTCCGAGCAGGCGCCGCTCGGGCCGCCGGTCGACGAGCCTCCCACCGAGCCAGTAGCCGAGCGACAGGTAGACGAGGATCAGGCCGATGACGTTCGCCCAGACGATCGTCGAGCTGCCGAAGTACGGCGCCAGCAGCCGCGACGCGGAGATCTCGGTGGCGAGCGTCGCGCCCCCGGCCACGAGGACGACGACGCCCAGTTTCATCAGCCCGCCGGCGCCGCCGAGCGGACGAGCGCCTGCTCGAGGTCGGCGACGAGGTCGTCTGCCGATTCGATCCCGACCGAAAGCCGGAGGAGGTTCCCCGGGGCCGCGAACGGCGCATCCGCCGTCGAGGCGTGCGTCATCCGCGCCGGGTGCTCGATCAGCGACTCGACGCCGCCGAGGGACTCGGCCAGCTTCCAGATCTTGGTGCGCGCGGCCAGCTCGACCGCCGACTCCTCCGACTCGACCTGGAACGAGATCATCGCCCCGAAGTCGCGCATCTGCCGCGCCGCGATCTCATGTCCGGGATGGTCGGCGAGGCCGGGATAGAGCACGCGCTCGATCGTCTCCTGGGCGGACAACCACCCTGCGATCTTCTGCGCGTTCTCGCACTGCCGATCCATCCGGACGGCGAGCGTCCGCACGCCGCGCAGGATGAGCCAGCAATCGAACGGGCCGGGTACGGCACCGAGCGACTTCTGCAGGAAGAAGAGGCGTTCCGCAATCGTCGGGTCGTTCGTGGCGAGGAAGCCGCCGATGACGTCCGAGTGTCCTCCGAGATACTTCGTCGTCGAGTGCAGGACGACGTCGGCGCCGAGGTCGAGCGGGTTCTGCAGATACGGGGACGCGAAGGTGTTGTCGACGACGAGGATCGCGCCCGCCGCATGCGCCGCATCTGCTGCCGAGCGGATGTCGACGAGGTTCAGCATCGGGTTCGACGGGGTCTCGACCCAGACGATGCGCGTCCGCTCGTCGAGATACGCACTCAGGTTCGGAAAGTCCTCCGCGCGCACGTATTCGAAGACGTAGCCCTTCGGCTCATACACCTGCGACGTCATCCGGTAAACGCCGCCGTAGACATCCGCGATCAGGACGACGCGCTCGCCCGGATTCACGAGGTGCATCAACGTCGTCGTCGCACCGAGACCGGACGAGTACGCGATTCCATGCCGCGCGTTCTCCAACGAGGCGAGGCAGCGCTCGAGTGCGTTTCGGGTCGGATTCGAGACGCGGGAGTAGTCGTAACCCTTGCTCTTGCCGACCGCTTCCTGCGCATAGGTGGACGTCTGATAGATGGGTGTGATCAGCGCGCCGGTCGTCGGATCCGGCTCCTGTCCGTCGTGGATCGCGCGCGTCTCGAAGTCCACACGGCGATTCTAGTTAGGGGACGCTGGCGTACACTCGCCGCGTGGCCGCGGAGCGCGACTGGGAGGCGATCCGTGACCTGTGCACGCGCTTCATCCCGGCGCAGGCGGCCCCAGCCCGGCCGGCGGACGTGTTGCGCGAGCTCGCGGCACGTGCCGAGGACGACCGAGGGGACGTCTACGGCCGGGGCGGCCCGGTCGAGCGCCTCGAGACGCGCGTCGCAGAACTGCTCGGGAAGGAGGCGGCCCTGCTCTTCCCGAGCGGGACGATGGGACAGCAGGCTGCGCTCCGGATCTGGAGCGACCGCGCCGGTTCGCGCAGCGTCGCGTTTCATCCGCAATGCCACCTCGAGGCGCACGAGGAGAAGGCATACGAATGGCTGCACGGGCTGCACGCGGAGCTCGTCGGGCATCGCGAGTGCCTCGTCACGCTCGACGACCTGGAGGGGATCTCCGGCGCTCTTGCCGCGCTGCTCCTCGAGCTCCCGCAGCGCGACCTCGGTGGACAGCTGCCGGAGTGGGACGACCTCGTCGCACAGACCGAGTGGGCACGGTCGCGCGGGACGGCCCTGCACCTCGACGGTGCGCGGCTCTGGCAGTGCGAGCCGTTCTACTCGCGCACGTTCGCCGAGATCGCCGCATTGTTCGACAGCGTCTACGTCTCGCTATACAAGGATCTGGGCGGGCTCGGCGGCTGTCTGCTCGCGGGTGCGGCCGACATGGTCGATGAGGCGCGCGTGTGGCGTATCCGGCACGGCGGCCGCGTGGCGTCGCTGTACCCGTACGCGCTGTCGGGAGAGCGCGGGCTCGACGAGGTCCTGCCCTTGATGCCGTCGTTCGTCGAGCGCGCGCGTGAGATCGGAGCGGCGCTCGCGGGGATTGACGGCGTGCACGTCGTCCCCGACCCGCCCGTCGCCGCGATGCTGCACGTGTACGTGCCGGGCGAGCTCGAACGTATTCGAGACGCAGTGGCGGAGATCGCGGAAGAGCTTGCTGTGTTCGTGGGCTTCTTCGCGCCGACGGCCGTGTCGCGATTGCAGCGCGCGGAGCTCAACGTCGGCGCGAGGACGCTCGAGGTTCCCGCTGACGAGGTCGGCGAGCTGTACGCCGAGCTCGTCCGCCGCGCGGCCTAGCGTGTCCTTCGCTTCGCTTCGCTCGCGCTCGGGGGGCGCGCCTGCGGCGCGCCATTGGTTGGTGCTTTGGGAAACGCTGTTTCGGCGACGGGTTTGCGGGCGGCACGGCTTTCGCCGCGCCGCCGGTCAACGGCTGCGTCAACTTCTACCCTCGACGCGTTTTGCTCCGAGGAAGCGCGCAAGAGACTTCAGCGGCCGGTCGAGCGACACAGGACGCGCGCCGTCCTCCCACCACACGCCGCGCACGCGCAGCACGCACTCGTTGCGGTCGAACTCGGGATCGATCCGGCCGACGACGCGCTCGCCGGCCAGCGTCGGGAGGACGAAGAAGCCGTACTCACGCTTGTCCTTCGGAACGTAGATCTCGAGCCGGTAGCGGAAGCCCCAGAGGTCCTCGTTGCGCTCGCGGTCGTAGATCAGGCGGTCGAACGGCGATAGGAACGTGGTGCGCCGCGGAACGGCCGAGTCGTCGTAGCCGGGCGCGAGGCTCCAGTCCCCGGGCACGCCGGCGATCGTCACGCGCTCGCCCGGTCCGGTGCGCGCGATTCCCAGCGAGCGCAGTGACCGCTCAGCGAGCGCCGCATCGGCTTCGTCGTGCGGCAGTGCGGGGAGGGGCGGGTACCAGCGCTCTCCAAGGTCCCACACTCGTTGCTTGCCGCGCCGGCCGACGACGGCGACCTCCCCACGTCCACTGAGCAGCTCGAGCATCAACGAGACGTTGCGGTTCGCCGTCCAGCCCGTCGACCGCCAGGTGTGCGTGGAGCGATCCTTCAGGTCACGAGAGAGCAACGGGCCGCGCCGCTCGAGCTCGCGCAGGATGTAGCGGCGAAAGGACGAGTTCGCCTTCAGCCACTCGCGGATCTGTCGCGCCCGCGCGTATTCGCCGATCGGGTAGCGCGCCATGCGCGAGCGGTAGAGCGGCAGATCGTCCATCGGGTAGACGAACGCGCGCCACTCGAAGAGCTGACGGTCATCCCAGAGCAGACGGTCGAGCTCAGCCGGGTCGTAGCGGCCGAGCCGCGACCAGAGGACGAGCAACTGCGTCGGCGCGACTCTCGCGGTCGGATCCAGCTGCAGAAAACCGAGCCGGCGAACGACCTCGAGCACGTCGCGGGGCGTGCCGTCCAGCGCCTGCGCGTGCACCGCGATCCGGCGCGCTTGTGCAAGGGTCAGCGCGATGGACTTCGCCACGTTCGTACTTTCCCAGCTCGCGCCGGCGTCGCGTGTGCTCGAGGTTGGCTGTGGCAAGACGGGTGGGCTGGCGCTTGCGCTCGACGCGGCGGGCCACGACGTCGTCGCGATCGACCCGCGTGCTCCGGCAGGCGCGATCTTCCGCCGGGTGACGCTGGAGGAGTTCGAGCCGGACGGCGCCTTCGACGCCTCGGTCTGCGAGCGTGTCCTCCATCACGTCGAGCCGCTGCAGCCGGCCGTGGACAAGCTTGCCGCGCTCGCTTCGGTGATCCTCGTCGAGGAGTTCGCGCACGAGCGGCTCGACGAGCCGACACGCGACTGGTACGAGGGGCAGCACCGTCTGCTCGCGGCGGCAGGCGCCGAGCCGGAAGGGCCGGCGGACCTCGCAGGCTGGCGCGACGAGCATCTCGACCTGCATCCGTCCGACGTGGTGCTTCGGGGGCTCGACGCGCGCTTCACGCGAACGCAGTACGAGGACCGTCCGTATCTGTTCCGCTGGCTCGGCGGCCCGGCGAGCGAGGCGCTCGAGCAAATGCTGGTCGACGCGGGCGCGATCCAGCCGCTCGGCTTCCGCTACGCCGGCACGAGAACGGAGACGACCCGTTCGGACGCGGCTTCGCGGTAGTCCTCGCCGAGGGCTTCCGCAAGCTTGCGCTCGAGCTCTCCGCTCTCCGCCAGCTCTTCGGTCACATCGGCGCCGCCGACGAGCTCGCCCTTGATGAAGACCTGCGGGATCGTCGGCCAGCCGCTGAGCGACGAGAGCTCCTGCCGGATCTCCGGATCGGGAAGGACGTCAACGGCTGTCACGGGCGCGCCCGCGCCACGCAGCGCCTGAAGCGCCCGTTCCGAGTTCCCGCACATGACGAATTGCGGCGTTCCCTTCATGAAGAGCGCGACCGGCTCGTTGTCGATGACGCTCCTGATCTTCTCGTGCAGCTCGTCGTTCACGCCGTCCCCCTCGTCTTGATCCTCATTTCGTGAATAGTGCCTGCCGCAAAGGGCGCCGCGAGCGCCGCATTGACGAGCTTGTGCTGGTCGAGTAGCGGCACGCCGTCGAAGCGTGGACTGGTCACCTCGACGAGGAAGTGGTCGCCGCCCCCGGTCCGATCGGTCACCCGAACCTGTTCCGCTTCAGGAAACGCCTGCCGCAGGAGTGCCTCCAGCTCGCCCGTGACCATGCCCGGCATCGTAGCCTTGGGGTATGCCCGAGCTCGGCCTCTTCCCGCTCAAGGTCGTCCTCCTGCCGACCGAACAGATTCCCCTGCACGTCTTCGAGCCGCGCTACAAGGAGCTGATCGGCGAGTGCATCGACACCGACGGTGAGTTCGGGCTCGTGCTGTCGGACGACGAGGGCCTGCGCGCGGTCGGCACGAAAGCGCGCGTGACCGACGTCATCGAGCGCTTCGACGACGGACGGCTGAACGTCGTCGTCGAGGGCGGCGAGCGCTTCCGGCTCGTGGAGCTCACCTCGGGCCGCGCCTTCCACACGGGCGAGATCGAGTCGATCGAGGACGATGACGTCGACGCGGAGCCGGCGGACGCCGAGCGCGCCCTCGGCCTCTTCCGGCGCGTGGCCGAACTCGCGGAGGCGGAGACGACGGAGCCGGAGCCGTCACGCGTCCTGTCGTACGAGATCGCCGCCCGCATCGAGCTGCCGATCGGCCTGAAGCAGGAGCTGCTCGAGTCACGCTCCGAGCCTCAACGGCTCAAGCGCCTGACCCAGGCGCTCGACGGCATCGCGGAGCTGTTGCAGCGCCAGAGAGAGCTGCGCGACCTGAGCTCGCGCAACGGCCACAAGCGGCTCTAAGGGGAGGTACCTGGCACGTACCCGGTACGTGCCAGGTACGGGCGGCACTTTCGGCTCCAGAAATGCGATCTCTCTAACCCGGTGCCAGGTATGTGCCAGGTACGGACTAGCCGCGGTTGTGCGCCAGATACTCGAGGAGGTCGCTGCGCGTCAGCACACCCACCGGCTTGCCCCCACGCGCGACGACCACCGCGTTGCGAGGCCCCGTCAGCGTCGAGAACACCTCGTCCAGCGTTGCGCCGGACTCGACGGCTGCCAGCGGCGGCTGCATCACGTTCGCCACGTCATCGTGCAAGGCGTCCGGATTCTTGAAGACGCGGTCGAGCAGATCGCGGTCCTGCAGAGAGCCGATCACGTCTGCGAGCGATTCGAGCTCCCCGTCGCGGACGACAGGCAGCTGCGAGATCGAGTACCGCTGCATGATGTCGACGGCCTCGCCCACCTTCTGGTGCGCGGAGACGGTGACGAACTCGGGCACGGACAGCTCCTCGACCGTCTTCGAGCGCAGCAGCTGATCGACCGTGGGCAGCGGCTCACGCCGCTCGACGAACCCGTGCTCGAGCATCCAGTTGTCGTCGTAGATCTTCGACAGGTACGACCGGCCCGAGTCCGGGATCATCGTCAGGATCGTCTTCCCGGGTCCCAGGCGGCGCGCGAGCTCGATCGCCGCCCACACCGTGGTTCCGCCCGATCCGCCCACGAGCAGCCCTTCCTCATGCGCCAGCCGGCGTGCGGTCAGGAACGAGTCACGATCCGACACGCGGATCCACTCGTCGACCACGCTCGGGTCCATCGTCGCGGGCCAGGTGTCCTTGCCGATGCCCTCGACGAGGTACGGATGCACGTCCTCGTCCCTTTTCGCGGTGTACACCGAGCCCTCGGGATCGGCGCCGACGATCAGCACCTCCGGCTTTCGCTCCTTGAAGTAGCGGCCGACGCCGCTGATCGTGCCGCCCGTGCCGACGGAGATGACGATCGCGTCGATCCCACCGCCGGTCTGCTCCCAGATCTCCGGTCCCGTCACGTGGTAGTGCGCCTCGGGGTTCGCCATGTTCGAGTACTGGTCGGGCTTGTAGCCGCCGGGAATCTCCTCGGCCAGGCGTGACGAGACGGAGTAGTACGACTCGGGCGAGTCAGGCTCGACCGCGGTGGGCGTGATCACGACTTCTGCGCCGTATGCGCGGAGCATCGAGATCTTCTCCTGCGACATCTTGTCCGGCATCACGAAGATGCAGCGATAGCCCTTCGATGCCGCAGCGATCGCCAGCCCGACGCCGGTGTTCCCGGACGTCGGCTCGACGATCGTCCCGCCTGGCTTGAGCTTTCCCTCCCGCTCGGCCGCCTCGAGCATCGCGAGCCCGATCCGGTCCTTGACCGACCCGCCGGGATTGAGGTACTCGAGCTTCGCCAGCAGCGTGGCGCCGGTGTCCGCGCCGAGCTTCTGCAGCCGGACGATCGGCGTGTGGCCTACGAGATCGAGAACGGAAGGATGCTCGGACGCCATCGCGCGGAAGCGTAACCGTCAGGCAAGCCGCCAGAACTCGCCGGTCAGCTGCAGGCGTTCGAGGATCGACTGGTTCTGCTCACGCGTGTGCGGCTGCCAGTCGGGTGCCAGACGATCGCCCCACCAGGCGTGCGCGAGCTCGGAGAGCTTCGCGACCGGGATCGTCGCCCCAGGCGCACGCCCGCCGAGCCAGCGGGCTATGTGCTCTTCCGACCGGAAGAGATTCATCGTGCTTCAGGTGAAGACGATGTCGTCCCACCAGCGTGCCGCGGGGACGAGGCAGTGGAACAGCAGCGCTTCGTCGTCCGGGCGCTCGTCGCGAACGTCGACCGTGATCGGCTCGCCGCAATCGGGGCACGAGGTCTCGACGCGTCCGTCGACGTGCAGCGCCGCGCAGATGCCAAGGCCATCCCAAGCGCAGTTCGCGTACCACCAGCGTTCGTCGGCACGTACGCGGTAGGCCGTCGGGACGGCCGAGAACGGGTTCGCCATCCGCAACTCGTCGGTTCCGGGGTTGAGAACGAGCGCGTGCGCATTGTGCAGACGCCGCCACGCAGCGAGCACCTGCCCGGCGTCGCCCACCTCTTCGGCCCGCGGCGGACGGCCGAGGTCGACGAAGAGCGCGTAGGTTCGCCGACGGATCTCGAGATCGTCCATGGGGAATCTTTGCGCATTGGGCGGCGTTGGAGAGCTCGTGAACATCACCACCATCGGCAGGGGAAACATCGGCGGCGGCCTGGCCGCCCGCTGGCGCGGGGCAGGACACGAAGTGCAGGAGCTCGGCAAGGACGGCGGCGACGCGTCGAACGCCGACGTCGTCCTCGTGGCGGTGCCGTCTGGAGCGATCGCGGACGCGCTCGGCAGGGTCTCGGGGCTCGAAGGCAAGGTGACGATCGACGCCACGAACGCCTTCGGGGGGCGCCGCGAGGAATTCCCTTCGCTCGCGCACGAGGTCAAGTCGATCACCAAGGGGCCGGTCGCGAAGGCGTTCAACCTCAACTTCGCCAGGCTCTACGACCGTGTGGACGAGCAACAGACCAAGCCCGGCAACATCTACACGGCCGACGACGACGCACGGGAGGTCACCGAGCAGCTGATTCGCGACGCGGGGTTCGAGCCCGTCAACGGAGGCGGTCTCGAGAACGCCCGCGCGCAGGAGGACTTCCTCAGCATCTTCGGCGCCCCCGGTCCCGGTTTCTACAGCTTCTGGAAGCCGTAATCTCCGCGCCCATGCGGGCGTGGGAGGAGTTGGAGCCCCCGTGGCGTGAGGCGTTCGCGCTCGCGTGGGAGGCGTACGGCGCCGGCACGATCCCGGTCGGCGCCGTCGTGACGCGCGACGCCGAGATCATTGCGCGCGGGCGCAATCGGCTGTTCGAGCACGTGGCGCCTCGCGGCGAGATTGCGGGTTCGCGGATCGCCCACGCAGAGATGAACGCGATTGCGCACCTTCCGATCGAGGAGCTGTACCACGACTGCGTGCTGTGGAGCACCCTCGAGCCCTGCCCGATGTGTATCGGGGCGGCGTGGCTCGGGACGATCGGCACCGTCCGTTACGCGGGCGGCGACGCGTACGGCGGCGCCGCGCGCCTGATCGAGGCGCAGCTCGAACGCATCGACCGCGCGCGCAGCGATCCGTTGACCGTCGAGGGCCCGCTGGCCGGACCGTTCGGAACGCTCGGCGAGCTGCTGCACATCGAGTGGTTCGTCGCGACGCGGCCGGAGCACCGCGTGACGCGAGCTTTTCGCGAATACCGCCCCGAGCTCGTGGCACTCGCGGAGCGCGTGAGGCTCCACGAGCACGTGGGAGCGCCCCTCGAAGAGGCGCTCCCGTTGTTTCTCGATGAGCTTTAGGCGGCGCTCGCCGGAACCGGCTCGCCGCTCGGCGCGACCACGTCCCGCAACAGGACTGCTCCCGCAACCGCGGCCACGAACGCGGTCACGGCGAGTGCGAAGAACGCCCAGTGGTAGCCGGACGTGAACGCCGCGGGAGTGAAGCCACCGCTCTTCGCGCGCGACGTGAAGATCGTCGCCGACACCGCGACGCCGATCGCGCCGCCCACCTGCTGGACGGTGTTCAACAACCCTGAAGCGAGACCCGCGAGCTGCCCCGGCACGCCGACGAACGCCGCGATCGTCACCGGGATGAACGTGAACGCGATCCCGAAGGCGAACGTGAGGTAGGGCGGCAGCAGATCGGGCCAGAAGTGCCCGGTCACCGGCAGCGTGGTGTAGTAGAGCATCGTCCCGCCCGCGACCAACAGGCCGGCGACCAGGATCGGCCGCACGCCCACTCGCGTGACGAGCGCCTGGGAGACTCCTGCCCAGATCACCGTCGTGCCGGCGGTCGCCAGGAACGTGAGTCCGGCCTTGAGCGCCGACCAGCCGAGCACCTGCTGCACGTACAGGGTCAGGACGAAGAAGTTGGCGAAGATCGCGGCGCCGAAGAGGAAGCCGACGATGTTCGCGCCGGTGACGGAGCGGTTGCGGAAGATCTCGAACGGCATCAACGGCGCACTCGTCCGTGTCTCGATCGCCAGGAACGCAGCAAACAACGCGGCGGCGACGACGATCAGGCCGATCGTGCGAAGGGTTGCCCAGCCCACGTCGGGCGCCTTCGCGACCGCGTAGACCAGGAGCGCGAGACTCGCGGTGACCGTCACGGCACCCGCGGCGTCGAAGCGCCGATGCCCCAGCGCAGCGCGGCTTTCCTGGACGATCGGACGCGTCAACGCGAACACGACGACGCCGACGGGGACGTTGACGAAGAAGATCCACTCCCAGCCCAGGTACTCCGTCAGGATTCCGCCGAAGAGCACGCCGGCAGCAGCCCCCGATCCTCCGAGCGCGCCCCAGATGCCGAGCGCCTTGTTCCGCTCCGCGCCCTCTTCGAATGTCGTCGTGACGATGGACAGCGCCGCCGGCGAGATGATTGCGGCACCTACTCCTTGCACCGCGCGCGCGCCGATCAGCACGCCGGCGCTCCACGCCAGGCCGCAGAACAGCGACGCGAGCGTGAAGAGCGTCAATCCGACGATGAAGATGCGTCGGCGTCCCAGCAGGTCGGCCATGCGTCCGCCGAGCAACAGAAAGCCCCCGAAGGTGATCGCGTACGCCGTGACGACCCACTGCAGGGTCGACTCGGGAATGTCGAGGTCCTTCTGGATCGACGGCAGCGCGACGTTGACGATCGCAACGTCGAGGATGGTCATGAAGAAGGCGGCGCCGACGACGGCGAGCACCTCCCACTTGCGTGTCGATTCCTTCATCGGCTCCCCTCGCTTACAGGTCCGTGGCGACTATGGCAATGTCAACGGCGGGGCGCGACGATCCCTTCCCGGTTGGCACTAGTGCCGGAAGTGTCGCCGCCTGGTGAACACCATCGCCGCACCGGCACGATTCACGACTTCGACGACCTCCGGGTCCCGCTTCGAACCGCCGGGCTGGATGATCGCGGCGATTCCGCTGGCGAGCGCGAGTTCGGGGCCGTCGGCAAAGGGGAAGAACGCGTCGGAGGCGAGGACGGCGCCGTCGAGCGGATGCTCGAACTGGCGGGCCTTCTCCAGTGCGATCCTCACCGCGTCGACGCGGCTCTGCTGGCCCGCGCCGATCCCGATCGTCCGCAGGCCGCTTGCGAGGACGGTCGCGTTCGATGCGACCTGCTTGCACACGCGCCAGGCGAAGATCAGGTCTCCCCACTGCTCCTCGCTGACCGACCCGCAGACGACCTGCATCGTGTCCCGCTCCTGCAGCTCGTTGTCGGGGTCCTGGACGAGCAGTCCGCCCATCACGCGCTTGAAGTCACGTTCGCCGGTATACGCAGCGCGCCGTTCGCGGTTGGCGAGGATCCGCATGGCCTGCTTGCGCCTGAGGCCGGCAAGCGCATCCTCGTCGTAGTCGGGAGCGAGCAGTACCTCGACGAACTGCTCGGCGAGCCGCGCGCCGAGCGCTCCGAGCACGGGCCGATTCACCGCGACGACTCCTCCGAAGGCAGACAGCGGATCGGCGGCCAAGGCGTTCTCGTAAGCCTGGTCGATCGTCGCGGCAACCGCGACGCCACACGGGTTTGCGTGCTTGACGATCACGCACGCCGGGAGTGCGAATTCCTCGGCGAGCCTCCGTGCCGAGTTCAGGTCGTGGAGGTTGTTGAACGAGAGCTCCTTGCCGTGCAGCTGTTCCACGAACGACAGCAGGTGCCGGCGCGCGCCCGCCTCGGAATAGTAGGCGGCCCGCTGGTGGGGGTTCTCGCCGTATGAAAGCTCCAGCGTCTTCCGGAACACCGGTACGAGCGTCTCCGGGAAGTCCTCACGGTCCGCGAACCATGCGGCGATCGCCGCTTCGTACGCGGCGGTTCTCGCGAAGGCTGCTGCAGCGAGCTTGCGGCGGGTCTCTGTCGAGAGCTCTCCGCGCTCGCGCAGCTCTGCGATCACACTCTCGTACTGCGTCGGATCCGAGACCGGCGCGACGTGGGCGAAGTTCTTCGCCGCTGCGCGGAGCATGGATGGGCCGCCGATGTCGATCATCTCGACGGCGTCCTCCTCGCGGACGCCGTGTCGCGCGACCACATCCGCGAACGGATAGAAGTTGACGCAGACGAGGTCGAACGGCTCGATCTCGTGCTCGGCGAGCGTGTCGACGTCTCCGAGCCGGTCGCGCCGCGCGAGGATCCCGGCGTGAATGCGCGGGTGGAGCGTCTTCACGCGACCGCCGAGCATCTCCGGTGCAGAGGTCACCTCCTCGACGTGCGTGACCTCGAGGCCCAGTTCCTCCAGATACGCGGCCGTGCCGCCGCTTGCGACGAACTCGAACCCGACCTCGGCGAGACCGCGCGCGAAGACGTCCAGACCGTCCTTCTCCCAAACGGAGATCAGCGCGCGCATCGCGACCACCGACCGGCGTCGGCTCCCACCGGGCGGAGCCCGGTTCCGCCGACGCCTGCCGCCGCTGTCGGCACGGTGCTCTCCGGGCCCGTGTTGTTCACACTGTTCCCTCCGGCCCCGCGCCGCCAGCGACGACTCGGAGGCCGCGAGCGAGTTCCTTCACGACCTGTGGGAGGAGCCGGTGCTCGACGGCCTGTACACGCGCGCGCAGGAGATCGGGCGTATCGCCGGGATACACAGGCACGCGTTCAGCCGTGATCACGGGACCGGTGTCGATTCCCTCGTCCACGTAGTGCACCGTCGCGGCGGTCTCCGGGACACCGGCCGCGAGCACGTCTTCGATCGGATGCGCGCCCGGGAACTCGGGGAGCGGCGCCGAGTGCGTGTTGACGATCCGGCCGCCGTAGTGGTCGAAGAAGGGCTTGCGGAAAAGGTGCATGTAGCCTGCGCAGACAACGAGCTCGACGCCTCGCGTCTCGAGCCATCTGGCCAGCGCGATGTCGCGTTCCTCCCGTGACGGATAGTCGCTTGCTTCGAAGACGGCTGTGGGGATGCCTGCCGCCTCAGCTCGGTCGAGCGCGCGGGCGTTCGGCTTGTTCGACGCCACGGCGACGATCGGCAGACCTGCGTCGATCAGGGCCTGCAGGTTCGTCCCCTCGCCCGAGACGAGAACCCCGATCATTCGCGCTCGACCCTTCCGATCACGAGCTCGTCACCGGGGTGGGGCACGATCACGCAGAAACCGATGCCGAGGTTGAACACGCGGCGCATCTCGTCCTCGTCGACGTGGCGTGCAAGCCACTGGAAGACCGGCGGCCGTTTCCAGGCGTCCCAGTCGATCCGCGCTGCGAGCCCGTCGGGGAGGACGCGTGCGACGTTGCCGAGGATTCCCCCGCCCGTGATGTGTGCGAATGCGTGCGCCGTCGCGCGCAGCCGGCGCACGTCGTCGAGGTAGAGGCGCGTCGGTGCGAGCAGATCGTCGCCGTCGTAGTCCTCGTCCTCGAGCACGCGGCGGACGAGCGTGAAGCCGTTCGCGTGCACTCCGTTGGAGGGCAGGCCGATGACGGCGTCGCCGGCCTCGACGCGCGAGCCGTCGATCAGCCGCGCGCGCTCGACGACCCCGACGCACGTTGCAGCGAAGTCGAGCTCGCCGTCTCGGTACACGTCGGGGAGCTCCGCGGTCTCGCCGCCGACCAACGCGACGCCGGCCGCGCGGCAGACGTCCGCGGCTCCCTCGACGAGCTCGGCGACCTGCTCGAGATCGATGCGTGCGGCGGCCACGTAATCGAGGAGGATCAGCGGCTCGGCTCCGCTGGTGATCACGTCGTTGATGCAGTGCGCCGCCATGTCGGCGCCGCAGTTGCGCAGGAGCCCGCGCGGCCGCGCCACGATGGGCTTCGTCCCGATCGAATCGGTCGACGCGGCGAGCAGGCGACGCTCGTCGAGGGGGTGCAGGGCGGCGAAGGCGCCGAAGCCGGTCGCTCCCGTCGACTCCGCGGCGGCACGGAGCCGCTCGACGACGGCGTCGGCCGTCCCGAGCGAGACCCCGGCCTGGGCGTACGTCTTCCCCTCCACGGCTGGATCCTACGACGAGGCCCGGAGAGCCATGGCCTGTGGACGACGTACCCGGTACATACCTGGCACGTACCAGGTACATGCGTTTTCAGACGAAGAGCTCGCCGTACAGCTCCGGCCGGCCCTGGGGCCCGTCGTCCACGAACTTGACCAACGTGTCGCCCACGGCGACCGAGGTGTCGTGCAACGGCAGGTCGAGGACCTCTCCGAGGGCGGACGCCTTCGCAGAGGGGTCGTCGGCTTTCAGCTGCAGCTCGGCGAGCGTCAGGTCGGCGCGTCCTTCGAGCAGCTCGTCGATCCATTCCCGCGGAGGGTGGAGCTCGATGCGGAAGCCCGCTCCGGTGGAGATGAACGTCCGCCGCGCGCCGTGCTCCTGGACGCGCAGGCGCAGCTGGTCGGCGCGCGTGAGCGTCGCCGTGAAGTCGTCCTCGTCGAGCACGAGCCCGACGTGGTCGACGCGCGGAACCTCCCACTGCCCCGGCTGCACGACGACGTTGACCGCGCCGCGCTCCAGCTCCGACAGCCGGTGCTTGAAGCCGATGCGGTCGAGCTCTTCCCACGAGACGCCCGGCTCGTAGCCTCGATGCTCGTCCTCGACGCGCCCGTAGCGCGCAACGAGCGAGAAGCCGAGCTTCGCGAGATACCGTGCTTCGACCTCCCGCACCCGGCTCGTGACGAGGTGGTAGTGGAAGAGCTCCACCAGGGCAGCGATTCTAGACTCGACCCGAGTGAGCCACTGGACGTTCGACCCCCTGCAGATCGCGCCCGTCGCGTTCGTCGCCGTCGCCTACGCGGTACGCGTGCGCACGCTTCATCGCCGTGGAGCTCCGCCCCGGGCCTGGCGGATCGTCCTCTTCGCGCTCGGGATCACGGCCCTGCTCGCCGCGCTCGTCTCCCCGATCGACTACTACGGCGAGGAGCGCTCGCAGGCGTTCCACATGATCCAGCACCTCCTGATCGGCGACCTCGCGCCGCTCGCGCTGCTCGCCGGCCTCACCGGCCCGATCCTGCGGCCGCTGCTCGCGTTCGTGCACCCGCTGCGCCACGCCTTCCACCCGTTCGCCGCGATCACGCTCTGGGCGCTCGATCTCTGTTTCTGGCACGTCCCCTTCTTCTACGACGCGGCGCTGAGCCACAGCCTCGTGCACGCGCTCGAGCACGGTTGCTTCTTCACCGGGGGCGTGCTCGTTTGGGCACCGGTGCTGGAGACGATCCCGATGCCCGAATGGTTCGGCACCGGGTTGAAGATGAGCTTCGTCGCCGCGGTGCGCGTTGTCGAGACGATCCTCGGGAACGTCTTCATCTGGGCGAACGCCGCCTTTTACTCGGTCTACGAGCACGTGCAGAGGCCGTGGGGCATGACCGCCGTCGACGACCAGCGACTCGCTGGATCGCTCATGATGATCGAAGGCTCGCTGGTGACGATCATCGCCCTGGCCTGGCTCTTCCTTCGGCTTGCCGAGGAGGGGGAGCTGCGTCAGCGCTTGCTCGAGTCCGGCCTCGAGCCCCGCGCCGTCAAGCGGGCCGTACGTTACGGCCGCGCGCAGGAGCTCGACGCGCCGCGTTGAAGTCCCAACGTCGGTGCCCGGCACCGGTATCCACCACGTCGACCTCGTCGTCTCGTCACTCGAGCGCAGCCTGCCGTTCTACCGCGACCTGCTCGCGCCGCTCGGCTATCACCGAGTCAGCGAGGTCGAGGGAGAGCGCGGCGAGACGATCTACTACCTGGTCGGGCCTGTCACTTCGATCGGTTTGCGGGAGGCGCGGTCCCGGCGTGAGCAACCGCTCGACCGCTACGAGGTGGGGCTGCATCATCTCGCGCTCGACGCGCCGAGTCGCGGCGTCGTCGACGAGCGCGAGGGATGGCTCCGGGGTGTCGGAGCCGAGATCGAGTCGGAGGCACGGGAATACGCATATTCGCTTGGTTACTACGCGGTGTTCTTCTACGATCCCGACGGCATCAAGCTCGAGATCGTCCACGTTCCTCGACACGCAGCGTGAAAGGAGCAGCATGTCGACGACCCCCCCGGAATCGGGCACGACCACCACCGGGTACGTACGTCCGAACATGCCGAACGTCGCGCGTTTGCCGATTCCGGGCAACGCCGAGTTTGCGGTCTACTTGATCGCGTTGATCGTCGCCTGGCTCGTGTGCTGGTTCGCCGACAGCCTCGGGTCACAGGACTGGCTGTTGACGTTCACAGTGCTGACGGCCTTCTACCTCCTGTCGCGCGGAATCGCAAAAGCGTCGCGCGTACTCGAGCAATAGCTCGCTTCCCTCGCCGGCGGCGGCCGACCCGGGCAGAGCCCGGCTCTGCCGCCGCCTCGCGCCGCTGGCGGCACGATGGCCTCCGGGCCGTGCTCGTCTGCACTGTCCCTCCCGCGCTCCCACCGCCAGCCGCGCGCGAGGAAACCTAGCGGCGGACCGGCACCGGCTCCGTCACGCGCGCGCTGCTTCGAACTTCAGTTTCGCAGCGTCCACCGGGACGTCGGTCGGGTACTCCCGCGTCAGGCAGGCACGGCAGAGAGCTTCCGCGGGACGGCGAGTCGACGCCTGGAGGCCCTCGAGCGAGAGGTACGCGAGCGAGGTGGCGCCGATGTGCTCGCGCACCTCCTCGACGGTCTTGTTCGCCGCGATCATCTCCGAGGGATCCGCGAGGTCGATGCCGTAGAAGCACTGCCCGATGACAGGCGGCGAGGAGATTCGCATGTGCACCTCGCTCGCGCCGGCCTCGAAGAGCATTTGCACGATCTGGCGCGTCGTGTTGCCGCGGACGATCGAGTCGTCGACGGCCACGACACGCTTGCCCGCGACCTCCGCCAGCGGGTTGTACTTCAGCTTGGCTCCCTGCTCGCGCAGAGCAGGCTCCGGCTGGATGAAGGTGCGGCCGACGTAGCGGTTCTTGATCAGGCCCTCGCTGAAGGGGATGCCCGTCGCGCGGGCGAAGCCGATGGCGGCCGGCGTTCCGGACTCGGGAATCGGGAGGACGAGGTCCGCCTCGACGGGCGCCTCCTGCGCAAGCCGCTCGCCCATGCGCACCCGCGCGCCGTGGACCTCGACGCCGGAGAGCCGCGTGTCGGGCCGCGCGAGGTAGAAGAACTCGAAGATGCAGAGCGCGCCGTGCGCAGCCGGCTCGACCCCCTGCGTCGCGTGCAGGCCGGAATCGTCGATCAGCACCAGTTCCCCCGGGTTCACCTCGCGCACGAACTCGGCCCCGACGAGGTCGAGGGCGCAGGTCTCGCTTGCCACGATCCATTCGCCTTCGCGCTGCCCGAGCACGAGCGGGCGGAAGCCGTACGGATCACGGAAGGCGATCAGCTTGCCCTCGGACAGCCCGACGACCGAGTAGGCCCCGTCGAGCTCACGCATCGCGGTTGCGATCGCGTCCTCGAGCGGAGCCGGGTCGTTGGCGACGAGCGCTGCGATGACCTCCGTGTCCGAGGTCGATCCGATCGTTCCCCCTCCCGCCGCGATCCTTTCGCGCAGCTCCTTCGCGTTGACGAGGTTCCCGTTGTGGCCGAGCGCGATCGTGCGCGCCGCACCGTGGTGGATCAGCGGCTGCGCGTTCGCCCAGTGCGATGAGCCCGTAGTGGAGTAACGCGTGTGTCCGATCGCGGCGTCGCCGCGCAGGCCGCTTAGGTTCTGCTCGTCGAAGACCTGTGTGACGAGCCCCATGTCGCGCAGCACCGTCAGGCGGCCGCGGTCCGAGACCGCGATGCCGGCCGACTCCTGGCCGCGGTGCTGCAAGGCGAAGAGCCCGAAGTACGTCACGCGCGCGACGTCGCGGCCCGGAGCGCGGATGCCGAAGACGCCGCACATTACGACCAGATCTCCTGCAGCTCGGCCAGGGGCAACCCGCAGATCGTGTCGCCGCCGACCACGCCGAGCCGGCGGATCGGCACACCGCGCAGGCTCGACGCCAGCTTCGCGTCGCAGGCGACGATCGCCTGACCTCCGCCTTCGCCGAAGCGGCGCACGGCGTCCGGCGGCAGCTCGACTTCCGCCCCGATGCCCGAGACGAGCGCGCACTCGCTCAGCGCCACGGCGAGCCCACCCTCCGCGGCGTCGTGAAGCAACGACACGTGCGGCGCGACGCGCGCCAGGAACCGGATTAGCGTCGCCTCGCGGCGCAAGTCCAGCGCGGCCGGCTCGCCGGCGAGGTCGCCGTACAGCCGCTGATATTCGGACCCGGCGAGTGACAGGTCCGGATGCCCCGCCAACAGCACGATGTCGCCCTCCTGCCAGGTCGAAGGGATCCGACGCACGTCTTCGACGAGGCCGACGCAGCCGACGACCGGCGTGGGGTGGATCGGACGGCCGTCGGTCTCGTTGTACAGCGAGACGTTGCCGCTGACGATCGGGAGGCCGAGCGCCTCGCACGCGAGGGCCATCCCTTCGATGGCCTCGGCCAGCTCCCACGCCTGCTCGGGCCTCTCGGGGTTGCCGAAGTTGAGGCAGTCCGTGAACGCGAGCGGGCTGCCGCCGGCGCAGGCGACGTTGCGCGCGGACTCGAGGATCGCGAGCGAACCGCCGCTGCGCGGGTCGAGCCTCGCGATCCGTCCCTGCCCGTCGAGCGAGACGGCGATCCCGCGGTGCGAGGGACGGAGGCGCAACACGGCGCCGTCCATCCCCGGCCGGCGCACGGTGCGCGAACCGACGAGCTGGTCGTACTGCTCGTAGACCCACCGCTTCGACCTCACGTTCGGCGACGCGACCAGCTCGCGCAGCGCGTCGTCGTGCGAGGGTCCCCAGGGAGCTGCTGCAGGGCGCGGGCTGCGCGGGCGCGTCTCCACCTCATAGCGCGGGCAAGCCTCGGTGAGCGTCCACGAGGGGACATCTCCGACGACCTCGGAGCCCGAGAACGCGCGCAGCCGCGCGCTTTCCGTTACCTCGCCGATCACCGTGCACGGAAGCTCCCACCGTGCGCAAACCTCGCGCACCGAGTCGAGCATCTGCTCGCGCACGACCGCGATCATGCGCTCCTGCGACTCGGAGATCATGATCTCCCACGGTTCCATCGCCGCTTCGCGGAGCGGGACACGATCGAGGTGCACGTCGATGCCCGCGCCGCCGGATGCCATCTCTGCGAGCGCCGACGCAAGACCGGCGGCGCCGCAATCCTGCAGCGACTCGACGAGCCCGCGCTCCACGAGCTCCACGCTCGCCTCGATCAGCTTCTTGCCCGTGAAGGGATCCCCGACCTGGACCGACGGCCGTTTGTCCGGATCGTCCTCACCGAGCTCGGCGGACGCCAGCACGGAGGCGCCGCCGATCCCGTCGCGGCCCGTCGTCGCACCGAACAGGACGACGTGGTTGCCGCGGCCGCTCGCCTGCGCGCGCGTCAGGCGCTCCGTCGGCAGGATGCCGACGCACATCGCGTTCACGAGGCAGTTGTCTTGGTAGGCAACATCGAAGTACGCTTCGCCGCCGACAGTCGGAATTCCCGTGCAGTTGCCGTAGTGGCCGATCCCCGCGACGGCGCGGTCGAAGTGCCAGTCCGGCTGGCCGAAGCGCAGCCCGTCCAGCAGCGCGATCGGCCGCGCGCCCATCGCCACGATGTCGCGCAGGATCCCGCCAACACCTGTCGCTGCCCCCTGGAAGGGCTCGACGGCGGAAGGATGGTTGTGGGATTCCACCTTGAACGCGACCGCGACGCCCTCTCCGAGGTCGATCACGCCCGCGTTCTCGCCCGGCCCCTGCAGGACGCGCTCGCCCGATGAGGGCAGCCGCCTCAGGAGCGGGGCGGAGTGCTTGTAGCCGCAGTGTTCCGACCACAGCAGCGAGAAGACCGCCAGCTCGAAGTGGTTCGGCTCACGCTCCAGGAGTTCGCAGATGCGCTCGAGCTCGCCATCCGTGAGCCCGAGCGCGCGGTGCAGCGGCTGAGCGTCCGCGACCTGCGTCAAGAGCCCATCCTAGCCGTGCGCCAGGACGGGAGCAGCAGCTCGGCCCGACCCGGGAATCTCCGGAGGTAGGTTGACCGCGTGAGCCGCTCGTACGCCTTCCTGATCGGCTCGCTAGCGGCGATCTGGGGCGCGTCCTACCTGTTCATCAAGGTCGCCGTTCGCGACTTCCCGCCCGCCGCGATGATGGAGGTGCGTCTGGCGCTCTCGGGCGTCATCCTCGCGGGCTTCGTCGTCTTCCGAAGCGGGCGCCGCCAGGCCGTCGCCGACCTGCGGGGCACAGGGTGGCAGGCCTTCGCGGTCGGGATCGTCAACGGCGCCATCCCGTTCACGCTGATCGCCTGGGGCGAGCGCCACATCGACTCCGGCGTCGCCGCCGTCGCGAACGCAACCGTGCCGATCTTCAACGCCCTGCTCGTGCCGCGGCTCCTGCCCCAGGAGCGTGTGGGCGGCGTCCGCCTCTTCGGTGTCCTGCTCGGGCTCGTAGGCGTAGGCGTGTTGACATTCGGGCAGCCGCACGTGAGCTGGTGGTTCGTCGCGGGAACGATGGCAGTGGTGCTCGCCTCGCTCTCGTACGCGTTCGGCGGCATCTGGGCGCAGCACACGCTCGCGAGCACGCGCGGCCCGACCTTGGCGGCGGCTGCGATGCTCGGCGGAGCGGCGGCCCTGCTGCCGGTGGCGCTGTTCTCGCTCCCGGACCACATACCGGGCTGGAAGCCGGTCGGGTCGGTCTTGGCGCTCACGCTTGCGGGGACGGTGCTCGCACAATTGATCCTCTACCGCGCGATCCGGCTCCACGGCTCCGCCCGGACGAGTCTCGTGACCTACCTGATGCCGCCGACCGCCATCCTCTACGGCATCGTGTTGCTCGACGAGTCGTTGACGGTCGGCAGCGTGGGCGGCCTCGCGCTGATCCTCGCCGGTGTCGCCCTCGGTTCGGGCGCCGTTCGGCTTGCGCGCCGCGCGGCCGCGCCGACGACTGCCCCGTGATCGCGGGCGACGGGATCCGGCTGCGCCGCGCGACTCGCGCCGACCTGCCGTTTCTCGTCGAGGTCGTCACGGACGAGGACGTGCAACCGTTTCTTGCCCAGGGCGGTGCGTTCGACGAAGAGGGTCTCGCGAGGAAGCTCGAGCAGCAGGCGCGCGACCCGGACGCGTACGGGCGCTTCGTGATCGAGGTCCTCGAGGACGGCAGCTGGCAGCCGGCGGGGACGATGGGATTCGAGCGCGTCAACCGCCGCAGCCGGATCGCGCAGCTCGAGCGCCTCGCCGTCCACCCGCAGTTCCGCGGCCGGCGGCTCGCCGACGACGCGGCGCGGCTGTTTCAGCGGCACCTGCTCTTCGATCTCGGCTACCACCGCATCCAGCTCGAGATCTACGGCTTCAACGAGCGTGCGCAGCGGCATGCCGAGCGCGCGGGCTTCGTGCGCGAAGGGGTCCGGCGCAAGGCCTACCGGCGCCACGACGAATGGACGGACGGGGTCCTCTACGGCCTCGTCCGCGAGGATCTCGAGTAATCAGGGCATGCGCAGCAGTCACCGGCGGCCCGACGAAGCCGTGCCGCCCGCAAGCGTCTCGCAAGCTCGGAGCTCCGTACGAGTTCCAACCAATGCGCGCCGAAGGCGCGCCCCGAGCGCGAGCGAAGCGAAGCGAGGGAAAAGGCGCTAGCTAACGAACACGGGCGCGCAGCGCCGCGCCCAGTTCAGGCTCAGGTCGGTCGCGTCGACGCAAAGCTTGTACCGCCCCTTGGGGGCGTACTTCGGGAGGTCGATCCAGAGCACGTAGATCCCTCGCGGTACGAAGAAGTCATGTGAGGCGGTGCCGAGGATGCGGTCTCCGTAGAACAACCGTGCGGTGGCGTTGAAGAGGAGGCCGTCGTCGGCGAGCTTGGCGACGACGCGCGCCCTCACGCCGCGCTTCGCGTGCGCTGTAGGCACGAAGATGCTCGGTGCGGTGGTATCCGGAGGGATCGGAACGCCCGTGAACCAGCTGGTCGCCGACACGGGCACGCTGCCGAAGCCCAGATCGACCGTCACGCGCCAGTACAGCGTCACTGTTCCGCCCTCGGGATAGGGTGCGCCGCCGTTCGCCTCGTCGAGCCAGTCGTAGCCGTGCGGGACGGTTCCCGTGAAGCAGCCCGGTGTCGAAACGGGGCAGACCTGGCGCTCGCTGTACTTCCACCCCTCGAACGACGGGTCGGTCGAGATGTCGAACGAGATCGTCGTCGGGGCGTCGGGCGTCTGGGCAAAGGCGATCTTCCACGCGAAGATCGGGTGCTTGGCCGCATTGAGAGGAATGCGCAGGGCCGTCCCAGGCGCAACGAGCGTGATTTCCGGCGCGCCGCCTTCCGCATGAGCGGACGGGACGAGGGCGAATGCGAACGCGACGACGGCAGCGATCCGGCGCAACCTGGAGAACCCCTTCGAGTGTGAGGCGACCTGCTGCCGCCTGCCGAGGTTGGATCGGCGGGCCCGCGACGGTCTCTCATCCCCCGTCCGAGGGAGCGACCGGCGCGACTTCCCCCGGGCAGGTGATCTTCAGTAGCGTGGAAGCTCGTGGAGCACGCAGACCTCGGACCTCTTTCCGTCTCGCGCGTAGGGCTCGGCTGCAATAACTTCGGCGGCCGGCTGGATCTCGAGCGAACACGCGCGGTCGTCGAGGCTGCGCTCGAGGCGGGCGTCACGTTCTTCGACACCGCCGACGTCTACGGGAACCGCGGTGGGAGCGAGCGGTTCCTCGGCGAGCTCCTGACCGGGCGCCGCGAGCGGGTCGTGCTCGCGACGAAGTTCGGGAACGACATGGGCTACGGAGCAGGCGCCGGCGGCTCGCGCATGTACATGCGGCGGGCAGTCGAGGCGTCGCTCGAGCGCCTGCGAACCGATCACGTCGATCTTCTCTACTACCACCGGCCCGACGGCGTCACGCCGATCGGGGAGACGGTCGGCGCGATGAGGGAGCTCGTGGACGAAGGCAAGGCGCGCGCGATCGGTGTCTCTAACTTCACCGTCGAGCGGCTCGACAAAGCCGTCCGCGCGGGCGAGATCGCGGCGCTGCAGAACGAATACAGCCTGCTCGAGCGCGACGCCGAACGTGCCGTGTTGCCGCGCTGCCGCGAGCTCGGCGTCGGATTCGTTCCGTATTTTCCGCTCGCCAGCGGCCTCTTGACCGGTAAGTACCGCCGCGGTGAGCCACCGCCGGAGGGAACGCGTCTCGCGGCCCGGCCCGAAATGCTGAGAGATGAAGCCTTCGATCGGATCGAGGCGCTGGAGGTGTTCGCGCGCGAGCGCGGCCTCTCGCTGCTGGAGCTCTCGATCACGGCGCTCGCGTCGACGCCGGGCGTCGTGTCCGTGATTGCAGGCGCGACCACGCCGGACCAGGTGCGGGCAAACGCGGCGGCGGCCGACCGGCGCCTGAGTCCCGAGGACCTCGACGCGCTGGCGCGTGTCGAGGCAGGATCCCCGGCATGACGCGGTACCTCCACACCTGCTATCGGATCGGCGACCCGGAGCGGAGCCGTGCGTTCTACGAGGCGCTCGGCTTCGAGTTCCGGCGCGAGGCGCCGATCCGGGACGAGGCGATCAACTACTTCTTCGGGATCCCGGGGCAGGACGAGGAGCTCGAGTTGACGCACAACTTCGGCGTCGACTCGTACGAGATCGGAACCGGCTATGGGCACGTCGCGCTGGCCGTGGACGACCTCGAGGAGACGCTCGAGCAGTTGCGTGGGCAGGGAATCGAGCCCGAGCGCGAGCCGTACCGCGTGCGCGAGGGCGGTTCGCTCCTCTGCTTCGTCCGCGATCCGGACGGCTACCGCGTCGAGCTGATCGATCGCTCAACCGGATAGCGGTCGATTCACGCGCCCGCGCCGCCGAGCCGTTCGGCGACGATTGCTGCCGCGGGCCCGGCGCCGAGCTCCTGAAGCTGGTCGAGAGCGCGCCGCAGTGCATCCTCGTCGTCCGCATCCGCAAGCGCGAGTGCTGCTTCGTAGGGGGAGCCGATCTCCGTCCAGAGCTCCGCGGCGCGTGCCCAGTCGCCGGCGATCTGGGCCGAGTAGGGCGCGGCCGCCCCAGCCGGAACCTCTGGGTCGAGTCCGGCCCGCCAGCGCCAGCAAGCGAGCTCGCCGATCGGCCACGCGGCTCCTTGCCGCACAGCAAGCCGGAAGGCGCCCTCCGTCGCTTCACGAACGCCTTCCCGGTCACCCGCGAGCCAGGCCACCTCGCCTCGCGCTGCCGCTACGGGCGCGAGCCGACTCAGCTCGTCCGTAGGCTCGGCGAGCGCGAGCGCATCGTCCAACGGAGGACGGGCACCCCGTTCTCCGCGGCGTGCGCGCACGAGGCCGAGGACAGTCATTGCGATGATGCGCGGCATCGCGGAGATACAGCGCTTCTGCATGACCAGAGCCGCTGAGTCAGCGGCGTCGCTCCAGTGGCTGCGGTCGAGCTCGATCTTCGCGCGAAAGGCGAGCAAGTAGAAGCGCCACAGGTCGAGGCCGCGCTCGTCTACGTAGGCGATGCCCTGCTCGAGGTATCGGTCGGCGAGGTCGTAGGTGCGCAGCTGCGTGCCCGCTTGGACGAGGTGGACGACGGCTCGCCCGACGTGCCCTGGGAGGTCCACCCGCTGGGCGAGTTCGAGGCTGCGCTCGAGCGTGTCGCGCCCCTCAGGGTTTCCTGCGAGCAGCTCTGTCGTTCCGATCGTGTTCAGGGCGTGAATCAGGGTCTCTTTGTCGTCGAGGCGCTCGGCGAGCTCGAGTGCGCGAGTGGCCGACGTCAGGGCTCCATCGAAGTCGCCGCGGTCTTTGCGTAGCTGGGCCAATGTGGCGAATGCCATCGCGAGCTCGGGGCCCGGCGGCAGCTGCTCGAGGACGGTGAGCGACCGCCGAGCCGTCTCGTCGGCCTCCGCCGTGTGTCCTGGACACCAAAGGATGTTGGCGAGCTTGCGCAGCGAGTCTCCTTCCGCTCGCGCATCGCCGAGCTCCCGATGGCATCCGATCGCGTCCTCGAGCGCCTCGAGCGCTTCGTTTAGCTGGTCGGTCAGGTAGCACTCGTAAGAGCGGCGTTCGAGCAGCTCCGCTCGCTCTCCGGTCGGCAGCGTGTCGGCGAATCGAAGTGCTCTCGCGTACTGTGCCGCAGCCTCGCGGTGCGCTCCGAGCGCAGCCGCGCGTTCGGCGGCTGCAGGGGCGAAGCGCAGCACTGCGGGCCCGTCGCCTGCGGCGTCGGCGTGGTGCGCGAGCCGCTCGAGGTCGGGCCGACCGGCGGGAGGATCCGCCAATGCGGCGAGGGCCTTGCGGTTGAGCTCGAGCAAGCGGTTCGGGGCGAGGGACTCCACGACGGCGAGCCGCGCGAGCTCGTGCCGGAATGAGACGCCACTCCGGTTATGCGTGAGCATTCCAGATGTGAGGCACTCGTCGAGCCGGTCGACGACATCTCCGGCCAGCACTTCGAGGAGCCAGAGGGGGACGTGCGGTGGCGCAACAGCGACCGCCTCCAGCAGAGCCGCCGCGTGAGGCGTCAGGCGCGCAGCGCGTGCGAGGACGGCCTCCCGGACCGTGTGCGGGAGCTCCGCCTCTTGCGCGGCGAGAGCCTCGGTCGCGAAGAATGGATTTCCGCCTGTCTTCTGGAAGAGCTCGCCGGCGTCCACGCCGTGCGGCTCTGCGAGCCGTGAGATTGCTTCTCGAGTGAGCGCCCCGATCTCCAGCCGGCGGGCCGACCGGGCGGTTGCGAGCGCGCCAAGCAAGATTCGCAGCGGGTGACGTCTTTCGAGCTCGTCATCCCGGTAGCTCAGAACGGCGAGTGCGGGAACCGCGTCGATACGGCGACCGACCAATGCGACTACGTCGAGCGTGGCCTCGTCGGCCCAGTGCAAGTCGTCGAGAACGAGGATGGTCGTCTCCCGCGAACCGAGCTCCTGCATCAATGCCGTTGCCACTGCGTGCGGCTTGCCGCCTTGCTGGACAACACCGGCCAGCTCGCCGCCCACCAACTCGGCGACGTCCAGGAGCGGGCCGAGCGGGCGGGGTGTGAACAGGGGATCGCAAGCGCCCCAAAGGATGCGCGCCGATTGCCGATGGTCGTCGCAGAAGCGCCGCAGGAGAGCGGTCTTGCCGACACCGGCTTCACCCGAGGCGAGCACGAGCTGGCCACGAGCGGTCTCGGCGACCGCGGCGAGCGAGTCGGCGAGCGTCGACAGGGCCTCCGACCGCTCGAGCAGCTCGTCCGTGCCGTCCGCGGTTGCCGGCTGGGCTGTGCGAACGCGTTGCACACCGCCGGGCGGTGGAAACGCGGTTCTCAGGCCCGCGACATCGAGCTGGTAGATGTGTTCCGGACGATCGAGGTCTTTGAGCCAGTGCTCACCGAGGTCGTGGAGTGTGGCTCCCGGCAGGGTGGCATCCTCCAAGATGGAGGAGGTCGCCAGCGAGAGGAGTACCTGGCCTCCGTGCGCTGCGGCCATGATCCGTGCAGCGCGATGAAGTCCGAGGCCGTAATACCCCTCGTCCGACACGGTCGGTTCCGCTGTGTGGATGCCCATGCGCACCAGGAGGCGAGTCCCAGCCGGCCAATCGTGCGCAGCGAGCGCCCGCTGGCCGTCGACCGCGGCGGCTGCCGCCTCCTCGGCGCGCGGAAAGGCGAACAGAAACGAGTCCCCCTGGGTGTCGACCTCTTCGCCGCCGTGGTCGCGGACCGTCGCGCGCAGGATCCTTCGGTGAGCGGCGAGCGCATCGCCGTAGTGCTTCCCCAGACGCTTCAGCAGCTCCGTAGAGCCTTCGATGTCCGTGAAGAGGAAGGTGACGGTTCCGGTGAGGAGGCCAGTCATTCTGGTCTGGTGCAAGGAGTTACACGCGGCCGGACGTATCGTCAAGCACAGAAAAGTCGGAAAACGTTCAGTTCAACGTTTGCAACCAACCAGACGGCTACCGCGTGGAGCTGATCGACCGTAGCGGAAGGTAGGCACCCGACGACGGGCCCGCCGCTCTACGGCCCGCAGCAGTCGCGCTTCGCGCGGTACCTCGAGCGCCGCGCGCTCCGGCGGCCCGATCCCTTTGAGCGCGAGCACCGTCGCGGGCAGCTCACAGGTCTGCGCGGGCGGGTGCTTGGACGCGCTCGCTCGGTGGCTGCCGCACGACGCGCGACACGGTCGCTGCGATCCGCGCGGCGGGCTTTCAGATCGCCGAGCTCGACCGGGGTTTCCACTCGTCGTCGCTCATGACGATCACCGCGGCGCCCTACGTTCTCGGCATTGCGCGCGTTTGATCTTCTCAGCGGTCGTCGGCGCCGCTGCGTCAGGGAGTTCTGACGAGGTAGGCCGCCCGGCCGTGCTCTCCGGACGCCCAGCAGGCGCCGCTGTGGGCGCAGTCGACGGTGTCGAAGCTGCCGTCGTCGAATCGACGCCACGTCTGCCCGCCGTCGGCGGTCGCATCGCTCCCCGTCGGGCCGACGATCACCGCATCGCGTCCTGTCACCCATGCCGCGCCCGAGCGGTACTCGTCCGGTGCGTCGGCGACGAGCTGCCAGCTTCGGCCGCCGTCAGCGGTCAGCGCGAGTGCGTCCGGCGACGCCGTAGGCGACAGGAAGTCGCCGCCCACAGCGAAACCGTGCTGCTCGCCGCGGAAGGCCAACGCGAAGATCCCGGCCGTCGGACCGCTGCGGATCGGGGTGGCGCTGACCTGCCAGCTCTGGCCCCGGTCGTCGGAGCGGAAGACTCTCGCCTGCGCGCCGCCGCCCGTGCCGAACCACGCGCGATGACCGTGATCACTCACCAGGCACTCGCCGCTTGCAGCGAACGCGAATTCGCCGGGCAGCGCCGGCGGCATGTCCGCCGATGAGACGATGCGCCAGTTGCGACCGCCGTCGTCCGTGGCGATGATCCGGAAGCGTCCGTCGACCGGATCCGAGAGCGCAAGGCCGCGCCGGTCGTCGAAGAAGGTCATGCAATCGTAGAACGCCTCGGGTTCGTCGTTCACGAACGTCAGCGTCCAGTGGCGGCCGGCGTCCGACGTGACGTAGATGCGGGAGTCGCTGCCCGCGCCGATCGACAGGATCACGGCGTTGTCGGCGTCGAAGGCCTCGATGTCGCGGAACTGCAGCGTCGCGGTGCCGGGAGGCGAGACCTGCTGCCAGGTCGCACCCTTGTCGACCGTGCGCAGGACCGTGCCGAGGCTGCCGCTCGTCCAGGCCACATCGGCGCTGACCGCAGACACTCCGCGGAGCCGCGCATCGGTTCCGGTGGGCGTCAGGTGCCAGCTGTAGGTCGAGCCGCCCGCCGACACGAACGCCATCGACGTCGCGGCGACGCCGAGCAGCGCCGCGACGAGCGCGATCCGCTTCCTCACGGTGCGGAACCCTACTCGCCGGCGCCCGGCGTTGCCAGCCGGGTCCGTCAGCCGACGTCGACCACGACGCGCGGGGGCGATGTCCGCGCGCTGACGTTGAACGGTCGTTGCTCGCTCAAGCCGACGACCCACGTTAGGACGGCTTCGAAGTCGCCGCTCTTCACGACGTTCCGGACGAACCGTGTTCCCGTCGGCGCGAGCCGCCGCGGCCCCGTGTAGGTGAAGTCGAGGCCGTCGCCCGCCGCCTCGGCGGTGGCGGCGGGCTCGAGGCGCACAACGAGGTATGCCGAGCCGGCCACCTCGATCGGCTCCCCGGAGCCGTCCTGCACGAGCGCGGTCGACGCGGGCTGATACGAGACGCGGAAGGCGGGCGGGTCGGGCGTGTCGGGGCGGAAGGCGAACACGAGCCGGTCCAGGCATGTCTGCGAGTCGACCCGGACATCGGTCAGGAACGTGAGGTTCTCGGTGTTGGAACTGCTGCGAACGTCGGTCGCGGCACCCTCGGGCGCGACGCACGCCGCCGGAGCGCCCGACTTGGCCCCGCCTCCGCAACCGGAGAGCAACAGCGTCGCTGCAAGCGCCGCGAACCAATTCCGACCCGGCATCTCGAGCCGAGGCTATGCGACAGGTGTGAAGATTCCTGGTCGAGTGGTAGCGGTCCTCGGCCGATCACGCCGGGGCAGCTCAGGCCCCTTAACTGCTCGCCGAGAAGTCCTGCCCGAGCCAGATCCCGGCTCGCCCTCAGAGCCAGTACTACGTCAGAACATCCGCCGAAAATCAGCTGCGGTGCACGCCCATCGTGATCGCTGCGACGTAGCCGGACCCGCTCCTGCGCAGTCCCAGGAGCGACTTGCTGCCGCCGTTGCGGAAGATCGAGTCGCTCGCGTTGCGCGTGTCGCGGCTCGGCCGGCTCGCATACGGGGACTTGGCGTAGACGGCGTCCGTGACCGTATCGGGGAAATACAGCTGCCCTGTGTGCACCACGTTGCCGCCGATGTGAACCTTCACGTGGATGTGCACGGTGCGGCCCATGTACCAGCCGGGGTACACGGTCCTGAAGACCGCGTAGCCCTTCGCGTCCGTCTTCTGGATCCCGCGCATGAACGTCCCGCTCGATCCCTGAACGCCCGAGTACACGCCCAGCGCGTCCGCGTGCCAGATGTCGACCGCGGCGCCCCTGATCGGCTTGCAGTTCGACGCGTTGACGACCCTGGCCCGCAATGTCAGCGGCATGCCCGCCCTGCCCTCGGTGATGTTCCGCCGGAGCTTCTCGTTCGCGATGTAGTAGGGGCCTTCGGTCTGTTCCGGTGTGAGCACACAGGCGACCGCGCCGGAGGCGACCGCGGCCGGGCCCGCTCCCTCGGCGTCGTCTCCGGTCTTCCACGCGCCGACGCCGAGCGCGGCAGCAGCAAAGCCGCCGAGCCGTCCCAGCGCGCCGCGTCGGCTGATCCGATCCACGTCCACTGCCGGGAGCGTAGGCCCTCGGACTAAGACGCGCCTAAGACTTCAGTACGGACAGACGCGCTGCTTGAACGACTCGAAGCTCGACTTCGAGAGCGTCCAACGCCACTGGCCGTCCTGCGCGATCAGATGTCCGGTGTCGGACTGCGAGAGCGGATCCCCTTGTGCGTCGGGCAGCGTCATCCGCCAGCGGACGGCTTTCGTCTTCGTCGGCCCGAGCCCGGGGACTTCGATCGTCTCGTCGCTCACAGCAAGGACGAGCACCGTCACGCCGCCGATCGGGGGGCCCGGCGGGCAGCGGACGTACAGGTTCTTCTCGACCACGTCGCGCTGCTGCCGGACGAGCATCGCGTATGACTGCTCGAGCCGGCCCGCCAGCTCGTACTTGATCAAGCGCTGCATCGCGCGGCCGGGCTCTTCCGACGGCGCTGCACCTCCTGCCGCGCCGCACCCCGCGGCAAGGAGAGTCGCCGCGAGAAGGCCCAGATGCTTCACTCCCGAATCCTACGCACGTTTCGTGAAACGGCCGAGCGCGCACCGAAATGACGTGCGCTTTCGTCGAGGGGCCCGCCTCGATCCCGGCCAGGTGGTCGACGCCCGCGGTGCGGGCGGCGGCCGCGGCTTGCGTGTCCCGGTCGTCGCAGGCGGCGGCGCCACCGGGCTCGTGATCCTGATCGCCTATCTGTTGATCAGCGCGCTGGTCGGCGGCGACGCCTCGAGCGCATTCGGTGCGCTCGACGGACGCACCGTGGGAAACGGCGGCACGCTCGAGACCTGCCGTACCGGGGCGGACGCGAACGCGCGTGAGGAATGCGCGCTCGTCGCCGACATCAACAGCATTCAGGCCTATTGGCAGCAACGGCTCGGGACGAGATATGAGCCGGCGCAGACGGTCTTCTTCACCGACTCGTACGACACGGGCTGCGGTTACGCGACCTCCGACGTCGGCCCGTTCTACTGTCCGAACGACAAGCGCGTCTACATCGATCTCGGTTTCTTCGACCAGCTTCAGGCCCGCTTCGGCGCGCAGGGCGGGCCGTTCGCGGAGGCGTACGTGCTCGCGCACGAGTACGGCCACCACGTCCAGGACCTGCAAGGGACCCTGGCGAAGATCGAGGGCGACCGCCATGGGCCCGAGAGCGCCTCAGTCCGAGCCGAGCTTCAGGCCGACTGCTTCGCCGGGGTCTGGTCGGAGCACGCCGTGGAGACGGGCTACATCGTCGACCTGACGCAGGGCGACATCGCGCAGGCGCTCGACGCCGCGGCGTCGGTCGGCGACGACCGCATCCAGGCCGCGACGCAGGGCCAGGTCGACCCGGAGACGTGGACGCACGGATCCGCCGCACAGCGGCAGCGGTGGTTCCGTGTCGGCTACCGCTCCGGCGAGCCGAAGGAGTGCAACACGTTCGGGGCGTTGCGCTGACGTGGCCCACGTGGTCGTCGATGCCGAGAACGTCCGCCGCTCGATGTGGCCGAATCTCTCGAAGGACGAGCTGGTCGAGCGCGCCCGCGCCTGGGCCGAGCGCGAGGCCCTGTCCCTGTTGATCGTCTTCGACGGTCCAGCGCCCGCGGAGGCGGAGGATCTGCTCGGCTCGGACGGACGGAGCGCGGACGACGTCATCGCCGAGCTCGAGGGGCCGTTCGTGCTCGTCACGTCGGATCGGGAGCTGCGCGAGCGGGTCGGCTCCCGTGCCGAGCGGACGATCGGAGGCGGCTCCTTCTTGCGCGGGCTCGGCGTTTGAGAACCGACTCGGCGGCGACCGTAGAAGGAAAACGATCCAGGAGGGGACGATGAGAAAGCTGACGCTCGGCGCGGCCGTTGGGGCTGCGTTCGCCTGGTTCCTCGACCCGCGGAGCGGCAGGCGTAGACGTCACACGGCGCGTGATCGGTTCTTCGCGTTCTTCCGCCGCGGCGCCCGCAAGGCCGAGCACGCGGGCCGCGCTGTCGCCTCGGAGGCCTACGGGGTGAAGCAGAAGGCGACGCACCTCCATGAAGAGCCGAAGGAGTATGACGACGTGACCCTCGCGCAGAAAGTCGAAACGGAGATCTTCCGTCCGGCGACCGTCCCGAAAGGGAAGGTCAACGTCAACGTCGAGAACGGCGTCGTCGTGCTGCGAGGAGAGGTCGACTCGTGGGACATGGTCGACCAGCTGGTCGAGAAGGCGCGCAAGACGCAAGGCGTACGCGACGTCGAGAACCTGTTGCACCTGCCGGGGCAACCGGCTCCGATGCATCAGTAAGCGCATAGGCTCTGCTTCTTGGCGGAGCTGCTGCAGTTAGCGGTCGAGGTCGAAGCGACCGAGCTCGAACGGCTCGAGATGCAGCTTGGCGAGTGGACCCGTGCGACGACGGTCGTCCGTCTGCTCGGCGGCGGTCACGAGGGCGTCGGCGAGGACGTCACCTACCAGCCGGAGCTGCATGACGACCCGCCCCGGCCGGAGGTCGGAGGGAGCTGGACGCTCGCGTCGTTCTCGGCGCGCCTCGACGGGTTCGACTTTTTCGGCGCCCAGAAGCCGCTCGACGCTGCGGCACGCGACTACCGGCGCTGGGCCTGGGAGAGCGCCGCGCTCGATCTCGCGCTGCGCCAGTCCGGGCTGACGCTTGCAGACGCGATCCACCGCCGGCCGCGGCCCGTGACCTACGTCGTCTCGACGCGCGCGGAGAACGTCGCCCCGCTGCTCGAGCGGCATCCGGACCTGCATTTCAAGCTCGACCCGTCACGGGATTGGTCGGACGAGCTCTTCGACGAGCTCGAGGCGACCGGGCGAGTCGACACCGCGGACTACAAAGGCGTGTTCCGCGGCGATTTCGGCAATCCGCCGGACGCCGAGCTGTATGCGCGGGCCGCGGAAGCGTTCCCGCGCGCGTGGCTCGAGGATCCTGGTCTGAACGAGGAGACCGACCGCGTCCTGGAGCCGCATCGCGATCGGATCACGTGGGATGCGCCGATCCATTCGTTGGCGGATGTCGAGGCGCTCCCGTTCGTGCCCAAGTGCCTGAACGTGAAGCCGTCGCGGTTCGGGACGCTCGCGCGCCTGTTCGAGTTCTACGAGGCGTGTGAGTCACGCGGGATCGCGCTCTACGGCGGTGGGCAGTTCGAGCTCGGTCCGGGACGCGTGCAGATCCAGGAGCTCGCGTCGCTCTTCCACCCGGATGCGCCGAACGACGTGGCGCCCGGCGTTTTCAACACGACCGCCGTGCCAGACGATGCGCCGCCTTCGCCGCTGACGTCGCCGCGGGCTTTCGGCGCGAAGTCGTGACAGACACAAGACGTTCGCGACGCTACCGTCGTGAGCATGGTGACGACGGCATTCGGAACGGCTGAGCTCGTCGAGGAAGTGAAGGTCTCGCAACGCGCAAATGGCAAGGCGTGGACGACGCACGTGCAGTTGCTGGAGGACGAACGCGGCGAATGGTTCGTCCGCTTCGCGTACTCGACCGGCGGCACTGCACGGCGCGGGCCCGTGACGCTGCGCGGCGCGGATCTCGAGCGGCTGCGGAAGGCGCTAGAAAAGAAGCCGCGGCTGCGTGCCGCACTCGGGATCGAGGCGTGAGCGATCCAGACTCGCCGATCCTTCGCGTACGCTCGGACCTCCGCGCGGGCGTCTGGGCGGATCACGTGGACGTGTTCGGTGACTTCGGCGAGCTCACGCTCGACTTCGCACGGTTGGACCCGCGCGATCCGGCGCGGGGCGAACTCGTCGCGCGGGTCGCGCTTTCGCGCTGGTGCATACTGAAGCTGCAGGAGGAATTCTCACGGAGGATTCAATGAGTCAGAACGAGGAGCATCTCCCGCCCGGATGGACCAGCTACAGGACGAAGCGGTTCAAGCCCACGCCGGAGCAGGAAGCGCGGGTTCGACGCTGGGTCGCCGAGCAGGACGCCGTGCTCAGGGAACGGCTGCGAAAGCTCTACGGCCCTAGGACCTGATCAGCGATCCGTCGCGTGCCCGGGCCGCGTCGATCACCGACGCGAGAATCAGTGCGCCGTCGCCCGAGCCGAGCAGCGGATCGACCGCATGCTCCGGATGCGGCATCAGGCCCATCACGTTGCCGTCCTCGTTGAGGACGCCGGCGACATCGGCGACCGCGCCGTTCGGGCACTCCTCGTAGCGGAGCAGGAGCTGACCGTTCGCATCGAGCTCGTGGATGAGCTCGGGCGGGGCGTACCACGCCCCCTCGCCGTGCTTGATCGGGATCACGAGCTTCTGCCCGCGCTCGCAGCGCGACGTGAACGGCGTGTCGTTGCGCTCGACGCGAACGGTCACGTCGCGGCAGATGAACTGAAGCGAGTGGTTCGGCCGAAGGACGCCAGGCAGGAGCCCCGCCTCGCAAAGGATCTGGAAGCCGTTGCACGTTCCGAGGACGAGCCCGCCGCCGGCGGCGAAGCGCGTTACAGCGTCCATGATCGGCGCGAAGCGTGCGATCGCGCCGCAGCGCAGATAGTCGCCGTACGAGAAGCCGCCGGGAAGCACGACCGCCGCCGTCCGGGCCGGGAGCTCGCTGTCCGCGTGCCAGACGAGCTGCGCGTCCGCGCCGAGCGCCTTCAGCGCCCATTGGGCGTCATGGTCGTCGTTCGACCCGGGAAACTGGACGACGGCAACCTTGACGCTCATGCGTGCACTTCGACTTCGTAGGACTCGATCAACGGGTTGGCCAGCAGCTGCTTGCACATCTCGTCGACCTTCGCCCGCGCCTCGTCCGGGTTCGAAGCGTCGACGTCGACGTCGACGAGCCGTCCGACTCGGGCCCCCGCGACCTCGAAGCCCAGCTTGCGGAGCGACTGCTCGACCGCTGCCCCCTGCGGGTCGAGGATCCCTTCCTTGGGACGGACCAACACCGAGACCTTCATCGCAGCACCACGTCCGGGTCGGCGAGGTAGTCGTCGAACGTCATCCCGGTCAGTCGTTCGAACGCCTCCACATACCTCGCGCGCGTACCGGCCACGACGTCGTCGGGAAGCTCGGGCCCCGGGGGCGTCTTGTCCCAGCCGAGCGATTCGCAGTAGTCGCGTACGAACTGCTTGTCGAACGACGGCTGGGCGCTCCCGGGTTCGTAGTCGTCGGCGGGCCAGAAGCGCGAGGAGTCCGGTGTGAACGCCTCGTCGGCGAGCACCAGCCTGCCCTGCTCGTCGGCGCCGAGCTCGAGCTTCGTGTCGGCGAGGATGATCCCGCGCGCGCGTGCGTGCTCCGAGGCGAACCTGTACAGCTCGAGCGAAACGCGTTCGACCTTCGCGAGGAGCTCCCGGCCGACCAGCTCGGCGGCCTGCTCGCGCGTGATGTTCTCGTCGTGCCCGGTCTGCGCCTTCGTCGCCGGGGTGAAGATCGGCTCGGGCAACTGCTGCGACTCGACCAGCCCGTCCGGTAGGCGATGTCCGCACACCTCACCCGTCTGTCGGTAGTCCTTCCAGCCCGAGCCGGTGATGTAGCCGCGGACGACGCACTCGATCGGCAGCATCTCGAGTCGCCGGCACTCCGTCGAGCGCCCGTCGTCGCGGAGGGCGAGCAGGTGGTTCGGGACGACCTGCTTCGTGCGCGCGAACCAGAACCCCGAGAGGCCGGTGAGCACCCGCCCCTTGTCCGGGATCTCGGTCGGCAGGACGACGTCGAAGGTCGAGATGCGATCACTCGCCACGAGCAACAGCCGCTCGTCGTCGAGCGCGTAGATCTCCCGGACCTTACCGCTGCCGACGTGCGTCTCAGACATGTACCGGCTCCTTTACGAGGCTGTTGAGGCGTTCGAACACGACTCCGACATGTTGCGTGTAGGCGGACTCGTCGAAGACCTTCGCGAGGTCGACATGGATCGTCGGGTCCGCGCGGACCAGCTCGCGGAAGTCCTGCTCTTCTTCCCAGGCGCGCAGCGCATGCTGTTGCACGATGCGGTAGGCCTCGTCGCGCTCGAGTCCCGAGTCGACGATTGCGAGCAGCAGCCGCTGGGAGAAGTACAGGCCGTGCGAGGCGTCGAGGTTTCGGCGCATCCGCTCCGGCCTCACGCTCAGACCTTCGACCAGCCAGGTGAACTTGTCGAGCATGTAGTCGAACGCAAGGAACGCATCGGGGATGACGATACGCTCGGCGGACGAGTGGGAGATGTCCCGCTCGTGCCACAGCGCCTGGTTCTCGAAGCCGGCAAGCGCAGCGGCGCGGACGACCCGCGCCAGCCCGCAGATGCGCTCCGCGACGACCGGATTGCGCTTGTGCGGCATCGCCGACGACCCCTTCTGCCCCTTCGCAAACGGCTCTTCGACCTCGCGAACCTCGGTGCGGGCGAGGTGCCGGATCTCGAGCGCGAACTTCTCGAGCGAACCGGCGGCCACTGCGAGCGCGGCCAGGAGCTCCGCGTGCCGGTCGCGCTGCAGGATCTGGGTCGCCGCGGGAGCGGGCTCGATGCCCAGGCGCTCGCACGCGATTCGTTCGACCTCGGGATCGATCGACGCGTACTGCCCGACGGCGCCGCTGAGCTTTCCGACTCGCATGCCCTCGAGCGCCCTCGTGATCCTCTGGCGGGCGCGGTCGAGCTCGAACGCCCAGACGGCGAGCTTGAGGCCGAACGTCGTCGGCTCGGCATGCACGCCGTGCGTCCGCCCGATGCACAGCGCGTCCCTGTGCTCCTCCGCCCGCGCGACGACTGCGGCGAGCGCGCGCTCGATCCCTTCGAGGATCAGCTTGCCGGCGTCCTGCACCTGCAGCGCAAGTGCCGTGTCGACGACGTCTGACGACGTGAGCCCGTAGTGGAACCAGCGGCCGACCTCGCCGAGCTGCTCCGCGACGGCGTCGACGAAGGCGGCTGTGTCGTGGTGCAGGGTCGCCTCGAGCTCGGCGACGCGCTCGGACGTCGGCGCGAGCGCACGCTCGCGGATCTCGCGTACCGCTTCGGCGGGCACGCCTCCGATCTCCGCCCAGCCCTCGAGCGCTGCGAGCTCGACGTCCAGCCAGCGCCGCAGCTTCCCCTCGTCCGACCACACAGCGGCCATGGCCGGGCGGGAGTAGCGGGCGATCACTCAGCCATCGTATCCGCGCCGCCGGTCACCTTCCGCAGGCGCGCGCGCACGCCCGCGAGCCCGCTCTCGACCCAGCGGTGCTCGAACATCGTCGACCAGGACGTGCTCTGGGCCGACATCGCCGTGCGTGAGCGCCGGTTCGAACTGCGCCGTGAGCGCCTCCTCGAGCAGGCGCTCGGCGGCGCCACGCTCGTGCGACTCGAGGAGCGGTAGCACGCGGCTGCGGAAGCGCTCGACGTCGCCGGCACGGTCGTGCTCGGGAGCGCCGAGTGCACGCGCGCGAGCCACGGGAAAGGAGTGCAATGCGGCAAGGAAGCGCCCGAGCGGCTCGGCGTCGACGCGGCGGTCGTAGGCGCGGCCGGGAATCCGCCGCGTCAGGATCCAGCCTTCGCCGACGCGCATGGGAAAAGGCGTTGCCAGCGGCAGGGTGAGCTCGCGGAGCAGGGCCGCTTCAACCGCGTAACTGCGCGCAACGCGTTCGTTCCTCGCGACGCGGAGGATCAACTCGTCGGCGATCACCACCACAACGTTGTCCCAGCCTGTGTCGATCGTCCGCAGGACCACGGGCGTGACGTCCGGGAGGGCCGCGGCGAGCGCCTCCTCTACGCACACCATTCGGACGCGACCGCGAGGCAGACGTCGCGCACACGCTTCACCGATACGAGGTCGACCCATTCCTCGACCGCGTGCGCGCCCTCGCCGAGCGGGCCGTAGAGGACGGACGGGATCCCGGCCGCGGCAATCAGAGCCGAGTCGGCCCAGAAGGAAACACCGACCGTCTCGGGCTCGTTGGCGCACCTGCGGACCACCTCGACGAAGGCATGCCGGGGATCGATCTCGAAGGGCTCGCGCGACACCAGCATCCGCAGCTCCGCATCGCCGGCGATCTCGCGAAGCTCCTGCTCGACCTGCCCCAGGGTCTCGCCCGGAAGCGTCCGCCGCTCCCCGGTGAGCAGGCACCGGGCCGGGTAACTGGAGAACTCCTGCCCCCCTTCGATCAGGGAGGCGTGCAGCGACCCCGGACCGAGCAACGGATGGCGCGCGCCGGCCTGAACGCGAGCGTCCAGATCTTTCAGCGCAACGAGGATCGGGCCCATCTTGGCGATCGCGTCCACACCGAGGTGCGGACGAGACCCGTGCGCGGCGACGCCCTCCGTCTCGATCTCGAAGCCGGCGAAGCCCTTGTGCGCGACGGCCAGCTGCAGCTCGGTCGGCTCGACGACGATCGCCGCGTCGGCGCGCACGCGCTCGAGCACGGCCTCCGTGCCGATCGACGCGACCTCCTCGTCGGCCACCGCCGCGACGATTACGTCCCCGCGCAGAGAGCCGTCGGCTGCGCGCACCGCCGCGTCCATGATCGCCGCGAGCGCTCCCTTCATGTCGTATGCGCCGCGGCCGTAGAGCCGGCCGTCCCGGACATCCGGGACGTGCGGCCTCTCCATCCCGGCGACGCCGACGGTGTCGAGGTGTGCGTTCAGCAGCAGCGAACGGCCGCCGCCCGTGCCGCGCGCCGCCGCGACCACGCTTGGCCGCTCCGCCGGCCCGACGAGCTCGACGTCGAGCCCACGCTCGCGAGCCCAATCCGCGACGAACTGCGCGATCTCGCGCTCGCCCGCGGCGCCGGGGATCAGATCGGGGTTGATCGAGTCGATCGCGACGAGCTGTGACGCCAGCTCGATGAGCGGCTCGTCAGCCAACCGCGAGGATGCGTGCCGCGAGCGCGGCGGCGTTGCGTGCGTTGTCGACGCCGACCGCCGCGACCGGCACACCCGGCGGCATCTGAGCGATCGCGAGCAGCGCGTCGACGCCGTCGAGCACCGAGAGAGACGATCGAAGCGGTACGCCGATCACCGGCAGGTCCGTGTGCGCCGCCGCGACGCCCGGAAGCGCGGCGGACAGGCCGGCGCCGCAGATCAGCACCTTCAGCCCGCGCCCGCGCGCGCTCCGGCAGTACTCCGCCACCGCGTCCGGTTGCCTATGCGCGCTCCGCACGTCGAACTCGTAGGCGATTCCCCGCTTGTCCAGCTCGTCGAACGCGCCCTGCATCCGCTCCCGGTCGGACTCGGAGCCGACCAGGATCCCCACGACCGGCTCAGACAAGCGCGGCTTCCTTCGCGATGTCCGTGCGGTACCGGGCGCCCGCGAACGAGATGTGTGCTGCCGCTGCGTAGGCTCGCTCGCGCGCCTCGGCCAGCGTGCCGCCGGTCGCCGTGACATCCAGGATGCGTCCGCCGTTCGTGACGACGCGGTCACCGCGCAGCGCGGTCCCGGCGTGGAAGACGAGCGCGCCGTGCGCCTCCGCTTCGTCGATCCCCTCGATCGGCGTCCCACTGTCGCCGCGTTCGGGGTATTCGCCGGCGACGACGACGATCGTGACCGCAGCGTCTTCCGTAGTCGCGAGCTCGACGCCGCGCGCGTCGCCTTCGGCGGCGGCCGCAAGGGCGGCCAGGAGGTCACCGTCGAGACGCGGGAGCAACGATTGCGTCTCGGGATCCCCGAAGCGGCAGTTGAACTCCAGTACGCGCGGGCCGTCGTCCGTCAGCATGAGCCCGGCGAACAGCACGCCGATGAACGGCGCGCCTCGCCGCTGGAGCTCGGCGAGTACGGGCCGGTGGACGGCGCCGACGAGCTCGTCCGCGTCGACTGCCGGGACCGGCGAATAGCCTCCCATACCGCCAGTGTTCGGTCCCTCGTCGCCGTCGAACGCTCGCTTGAAGTCCTGCACGACCGGCAAGGGGACGGCGTTGACGCCGTCGCACAGCGCGAATACCGAGACCTCGCTTCCCTCCAGCAGCTCCTCGACCAGGAAGCTGTCGCCGAGCGCGGCCACGGAGGGAAGCGCTGCGTCGAGCTCCTCTTGCGTGCGGCAGACGAACACACCTTTGCCTGCGGCCAGCCCGTCGGCCTTCACGACGCAGGGGGCGCGGGCGACGGCGAGCGCCTCGGCCGTCGGCACGCGGGCCGCTTGCAGCACGTCCTTCGCGAACGTCTTCGAGCCCTCGATGCGCGCCGCTGACGCGCTCGGGCCGAAGACTGCGATTCCGTTGTGGCGCAGCTCGTCCGCGACACCTGCGACGAGCGGCGCCTCGGGCCCGACGACGACGAGGTCGACGCCCAGTGCGTGGGCGAGCCCGAGCAGCCCTTCGCCGTCCTCCGCGCGAACCGGATGGCAGTTGCCCAGCCGATCCATCCCGGGATTGCCGGGCGCGCAATGCAACTCGGTCAGCCGCGTGCTCCGCGCCAGCTTCCAGGCAAGGGCGTGCTCGCGGCCGCCCGACCCAACGACGAGCACCTTCACGCCCGAGGATCCTATTGGGGTTTGAGGACGGGCGACGCCGCGCAGGATCCGGGCATGACCGAGCCCGGACTCGACCTCCACGAGTGGGAGACCTGGTGGCAGCAGGCACTGGACGATGCGGAGGACGATCCCGCCGGGGCACTCGGCGAGATGGATCGGGTGCTCACGGAGATGCTCACCGAACGCGGCTTCCAGCTGGACGAGCCGGTGACCGAGGAAGGCGACGAGCCGGAGATCCTGCGCCAGTTCCTCGCGGCGCGGGACGTCAAGCTGCAAGTGGATCGGGGCGAGTTCGACCCCGGAGACGTGGCCGATGCGATCGAGGGGTACCGCGGCGTGTACGAGTACCTCACGGCCGATCGCCCTGCTCCGTAGCCCGCGCTCGCCCACGCTGCGGGCGTGGCGACGCGGGCCGATGTGATCGCTGAGCTCGCCGATCTGATCGACACGGTGACCGTCGAGCACCCGACGCGTGTCGCGATCGACGGCCTCGACGCGGCGGGGAAGACGACCCTCGCCGACGAGTTGGCACCTCTCGTCGAATGGCGCGGCCGCGAGGCGATCCGCGTGTCGCTCGACGATTTCCACCGTCCGCGAGCAGACCGCTACAGGCAAGGCCGCGAATCGCCGCAGGGGTACCACGAGGATTCGTTCGACCATGCCGGCTTGCGCGCACACGTGCTGCTCCCGCTCGGCCCGGCAGGTGACCTGACCTATCGGCCGCGAGCATTCGACCTGCACCGCGACGGCCGGGAGTCTTCCGATCCGCGCAGCGCCGCGCACGACGCCGTCGTTTTGGTAGACGGCGTGTTTCTTCAACGCCCGGAACTCCAGGGTTGCTGGGATCTGACCGTCTGGGTGGACATACCGCTCAGCGAGAGCATCAGACGCGGCGTCGCACGCGATCGGCAGTACCACTCGAGCGAGCGGGAGATTCGCAGGCTGTACGAACGGCGCTATGCGCCCGGTCAGCAGCTGTACCTCAGGGCCGTCGATCCCTCGGCCCGCGCCGACGCCGTGTTCGACAACGCCGACCCGGCGTCGCCGAAGCTCGTCGCCCGCGGGCACACTTCCGGCACGAAGCTGTGACCCAGGCACACGAATCTCGTCGATACGCTGAAAGCGGGGGGCGCCCGTCAGAAGCCGACGTGCCTGTGTATTCCACGTCCGTTGTGGACGTGGTACGCGGTCCGGCCGCAGCGCCCGTGGCCGACCGCGTCGCCGTCGAGGAGCCACTGGAGATCCGCGTCAACGGCGAACCGATTGCGGTGACCATGCGCACGCCCGGCCACGACGAGGAGCTGGCGGTCGGCTTCTGCCTCTCGGAAGGGATCCGCCCGCGAGCTGCCCGGCTGCCGCCTGATCTCGCCGCGAACACGGTCGAGGTCGACGCGCCCGGCTTCGAGGCCGAGAAACTCCGGCGCAGCTTCTACACGACCTCCTCGTGCGGCGTTTGCGGAAAAGGGGCGCTCGAGGCTGTGGCGGTGGAGGCGCCGCGCATCGAGTCGGAGCTGCGCGTGTCCGAGGGGATCGTTTCCCGGTTGCCTGATGCGCTGCGCGGGGCGCAGGCGACCTTCGCGGCGACCGGCGGCTTGCACGCGACCGGACTTTTCGGCGCGGACGGCGAGCTGGTGTGCGTCCGCGAGGACGTCGGACGTCACAACGCGATGGACAAAGTCATCGGCTGGGCCTTCGGCGAGGGGCTGCTCCCGCTGGCGGGACACATCCTCTGCGTGAGCGGCCGGCTCTCCTTCGAGCTCGTGCAGAAGGCGGTCATCGCCGGCTGCCCCCTGCTCGCCGCCGTCGGAGCGCCGTCGTCACTCGCAGTCGAGCTGGCACGCGACCGCGGGATCACCCTGTGCGGCTTCGTCCGCGACGGCCGCGTGAACGTCTATGCCGAGCCGTGGCGCGTCGAGCGCTGACCGGCGTCCTGCTCGCAGGCGGCGCCAGCATTCGCTTTGGATCGCCGAAGGCGTACGCACGCTTCGGCGACGAGACGCTTGCGGCTCGTGCGTGGCGAGTTCTCGGTGCGGCGTGCGACGAGCGCATCGCGGTCGGAAAGGCAGGCGAGCTGAAGCTGCCGTTCGACGTCGTCGACGACGGCGTCGAGCTGCGGGCACCGCTGGCGGGAGTGGTCGCAGGCCTGCGCGCCGCGACTCGAGAGGTCTGCGTGTTCCTGCCGGTCGATGCGCCGCTCGTCTCCCCCGAGATTCTGCGCGCGCTCGGCGATGCTTGCCGCGACGCCGCTCGGCCTGTGTCGTCGCCCGCGCCGTGCGCGATCGCGAAACGCGCGCTGCCGGAGATCGAGGCGCGCCTGCACGGCGCCGATCTCTCCCTGGCAGGTGCCTTGCGCGGCATCGATACGGCCGTCGTCGACGATGTCGACGCCGAGCTGCTCGTCGACGCGGACACACCCGACGAGCTGCAAGCCCTCGCGAGGCGCCTCTGAGCGCTCAGCTACGCGCGAGGACCGCCGCCCGGTCGGCGCCGGTTCCAACGAGCTCCACCGGCACGTCCAGCTCGTCCTCGACGAACTCGACGTAGGCGCGCGCCGCGGCTGGGAGTTGGGCCCCAAGCGGCTCCTCCCATCCCGTGAGCGTCTCGAAGATCGGGCGGCAGTGGTGGAAGTCGGACTGGTGCGCCGGGAAATGCTCGGTCTCCCGCCCGTCGGGCAGCGAGTAACGGACGCAGACGGGAATCACGGCGAACGCCGACAGGACGTCGAGCTTCGTCAGCGCGAGGGATGTGATCCCGTTCAGCCGCACCGCGTAGCGCAGCGCGACCAGGTCGAGCCAGCCGCAGCGACGCTCTCGGCCCGTGACGGTCCCGAACTCGCCGCCCAGCTCGCGCACCCGCTCCTGCAGCGGGGAGGGGATCTCGCTCGGGAACGGCCCTTCGCCGACACGCGTCACGTACGCCTTCGCAACGCCCGTCACGCGATCGATGCGGTTCGGACCGATGCCGATACCCGTCGCAGCTCCCGACGCGATCGGGTTCGACGAGGTCACGAACGGATAGGTCCCGTGGTCCAAGTCGAGCAGCGTCGCCTGGGCACCCTCGAAGAGGACGTTCTTGCCCTCTCGCAGCGCCTGGTCGACCAGCAGCGACGTATCGCCGACGAAGGGCGCCAGACGCTCCGCGTAGGCGGCGTATTGCGACCAGATCTCCTCCAGCCCGAAAGGCTCCACCTCGTACACACGCTCCAGCCAGACGTTCTTCTCGGCGAGCGCGACCTCGATCTTCTGGCGAAGGATCTTCGGGTCCAGGACGTCCTGGACACGGATTCCGATCCGCGACGCCTTGTCGGCGTAGGCCGGACCGATCCCGCGTCGGGTCGTCCCGATCTGCAGCTTCCCCAGCCGACGCTCCGACGCCTGGTCGATTGCGACGTGCCAGGGCATGATCAAGTGCGCGTTGCCCGAAAGGACAACGATCGAGGTGTCGATTCCCCGCGAGGCGAGCTCGTCGATCTCCGTGACGAACACCTGCGGGTCGACCACGCAGCCGGCGCCGATCACTGACGTCTTTCCGGAGATCACGCCGCTCGGCGTCTGTCGGATCTTGTACGTCTCGCCGCCGACGATGATCGTGTGCCCGGCGTTCGGGCCGCCTTGATAGCGGCAGACGACGTCCGACTCCTGGGCGAGCAGGTCGACGATCTTTCCCTTGCCTTCGTCACCCCACTGCGCCCCGACGATCACGGTCGAGGGCACGGGGAAGAAGTGTGCCTGATGCGAGAGGATGACAACGTGCGACTTGGGCTGTTCGTGACGATGGCCGTGCTGCTCATCGGCACCGGCTGCGGCCGAAGCGGCCGCGACGCGTACGTGCAGCGGAACGGTCGGCTGCTCGCCGACTTTCAGCAGTTTCCCGGCGCACGCGAAGCGGCCAGGAAGGTGAGCAGCTACGACGCCTCGAGTGCGGGTTACGAGACGGTGCTCGCGTACGAGGTGGGCGGCCGCACGAAGCCGCGCCGGGTCGTCGACTTCTACGCGCGCGAGCTCCCGTCCTGGCAGCAGTACGAGACGTCGACGAGCTGCCTACTCGTCGAAACGGCCGACTTGTGCGGCAGCGTGCCGGAGGTCTGGTTCCGGCACGAGGAGTCAGTGGTCCAACTCGGGTTCTCGATGTGGATCGAGGAGCCGTTTGCGCCGACGAAGACGTTCTTGCTCACCGTCGACTCACGAGGCGCGAGGCGGTTCGACTTCGGTCTGCTCGACCGCGTGCGCTAGTGCACACGCAGGATTGCGACGACGTGCTCCCCGTCGAGCTCGAAGCGATCGACCACGTAGCCGTTCAGGACGTCCCCGGGTCGATAGAAGCGGCCGCAGGGGTCGAACGCGACCTTGCCGCCGTTCGGATAGGCAACGAGCATGCGGTCGTGCCAAGCCCGTGGCGGCTCGGGCAGCGCGGCTGCGAGGACGACACTCATGCCGCAGGCCGCGCGCGCAGGCGTTTGACGAGGATGCGATGGCCGCGACGGCAGGTGCGGAAGCCGATGTCGACGTCCACGCGCAGCGATCCCTCGACCTTGGCGGCGCGATGCCGTGCGGCGAGCGACCCCTCTTCGACGGAGAGGCACACCTCGCAGGGCACGGCGAACGTGGTTGTGTCCGGGCCGAGGTAGATGACTTGGCCGGTCACGACTAGACCTGGGCCAGGTCCGCGAACTTCGCGTACCGCTTGAGGAACGAGAGCTTCAGCGAGTCGGTGGGGCCGTTGCGATGCTTTGCGACGATCAGCTCGGCGAGTCCCTGCTGGTCGGTCTCGTCGGGGTTGTAGTACTCGTCGCGGTAGATAAAGACGACGAGATCCGAGTCTTGCTCTATGGAGTTGTGGGACATGATGTCTTCCGCGACGAAGTTGTGGAGTCCCTCGACGGTCAGGTCGTAGACGTCTTCTTCATCGTCGGGGTCGACCGAAATGATCTCGTCCCAATACACGCCGCTCGTCGCCACGCGCACCAGCTCCTCGCTTCCAACGATTTCGCCCAGACGATGTGCTCGGCCACGACCAATGTTCTGCTCGAATAGGGTGGCGCCGCGATACGAAATCCCAAGCGCTCTTCGAATCTCCTGCTCGGAGCGGCCTGACTGACTCATCGTCGGACGAATCAGCGCTTGCCATGCCTCGCGCGGAATCACATCGCGGTTCGTGTTGCGAGCCGGCTGTGCCTCGAATCGTCGAAGCAGTTCTGAATGCTCGTGGCCTTTGCGCAGACCTCTACCACCGACCGCCTGCAGGAATCCCTCGATGTCGTCGCGTCCCATGATCTGAACCCGATGCACTGGCCGGCCCTTCGACCCCATCGAGATTTCGCGAAGGACACCATTGAGACCGAGTCGCATGAGAAGCGAGCTCACTCCGAGCGCGAGGTTCCGGCTGCTCGAGTCGTAACGGACGACCGGCGATGCGGCCCAGGCTTTGATGCAGCCATCCGTGGCCCACAGGTGCCGAAGGAACGTCGCGATGCCCCACGCGCTCTGCCGGAAGACGCGATCCGGGACTCGCTTCTCCCAAGACCGCAGGCCGAAGACGCCGAGCTCGTCGAGCCAAACGGCCACGGGATTGCGCACGCCGTGCGTCAGCCGTCGCGAGGACGGGAAGTAGACCTGGTACCACGTGCGCTCGCGGGCGATACGGGGAGCAACCCCGTCGCCGAAGACGTCCTCGGCCAGCGTGGCGACCAGGCCGGCCAGCTCGCGATCCCGAGTCGTGTACTGAATCGTGTGACTCGGCAGCGTGCAGCCGTCGCCGATCAGATGTCCCAGGAGCGCGAGTTCCGAGTCGCTCATCGTTTGGCGTTCGGGCCCGGGAAGCGTGCGAGGTACCGCAACGCGCATGCCGGGTGCCAAATCGTCGAGCCGCCGCCAGCCGTCAAAGGCGAGAAACTTGTGGTTGCCCGTCGCGCGGATCTCGCGTCCGAGATGCGTTCGGAGCTTGAACACCGGTTTGCGGCCGGTCGAGAACGCGTTCGTCACGACCCGAGGCTCGAGACGCCAGGTCTCGGGGTCGACGGAGAGAACGCGGAACCCCGACCGGCCCTCGAGCTCGCGGATCGGCCGATAAACGCCCTCGTCGGGAAGATAGACGCGCGAGTCGCCCGCGAGGCACCCCGACTCGCGCAGGTCCGAAAGGATCGGCCGCTTATCGTGTCGCTGCTCGACCGCCCGCGAGAGCTGCGACAGCGCCATGATCGGCACGTTCAGATCGCGCGCGAGCACCTTCAGCTGGCGCGAGATCTGCGACACCTCCTGCACGCGGTTCTCGGCGCTTTGGCCCGACGTCATCAGCTGGAGGTAGTCGACGACGATCAGTCCCAGGTCCTGGTGCTGCGACTTGAGCCGGCGCGACTTGGAACGGATTTCCATCATCGTCTGCGACCCCGTGTCGTCGACGTAGATCGGCGCCTTCATCAGCTTGTCGCTCGCCGCCGTCAGTCGCGACCAGTCGTCCTGCGCGAGCTTCCCCGTGCGCAGCCGCTGCGACTCGACCTTCCCCTCGCTGCACATCAGCCGCTGCGTCACTTCGGACTTCGACATCTCGAGCGTGAAGAGCGCGACGGGAATGCTGTGACGTACGGCGATGTTCGCCGCGGCGCACAGCGCCAGCGCGGATTTCCCCATCGACGGGCGGGCGGCGACGATGATCAGGTTGCCGGGCTGGAAGCCGGAGGTGATCTTGTCCCACTCGCGGAAGCCCGACGGTACGCCTGTCACCTCGACGCCGGCCTCGTACAGCTGGACGATTCGCTCGAAGCTCTCCTTCAGCAGCTCCTCGATGTGGGAGAAGTCGCCCGAGACGCGAGACTGCGACAGCTGGAAGAGAATCTGCTCGGCCTGGTCGACAAGGTCCGGCGCTTCGCCCGTTCGCTCCCAGCCGAGCCGAGCAATTTCGGAGCCGACGCGGATCAACCCGCGGAGCGTCGCCGTCTCGCGGACGATGCGCGCGTAATGCGCCGCATTCGCGGTCGCAGGAACAAGTGCGGCGAGCTCGTGGATGCGGTCCTTGCCGCCCGCTCCCTCGAGCTCGCCGCGTTCTTCGAGCTCGTCGACGAGCGTGATCGCGTCGACGGGCTCGCCTTTGGCATAGAGCGCGAGCGCCGCGCGGTAGATCTTCGCGTGGCTCTCGCGGTAGAAGTCGCCGGCGTCGAGGATCTCGCTGACCGCCCCGATCGCGCCGGGGGAGAGCATCATCGCCCCGAGGACGGACTCCTCGGCCTCGAGGCTTTGAGGGGGGACCGGGGCGGCCGGCGAGTGCAACTGGGCGACCACTACGGGTGGGCATTCAAGACGTGGCGAGAACGGATGGCTACCGCTTGAAAACCGTCTCCGGTCCGGGTTCGGCGTGGCTGCCTTCCCCAGCTGTGGAATGCGCTTGAGCAGGGAAAACAGAACATATGTTTGCATGCTATCAACAGCGTGCCCGGCCGCAAGTGGCTCGTTCGGACAGGGCTAGCCACAGCCCTGTCCACACCAAAGCTCCACGAATGTCGAGCTATTTGGTCGAAGTTCCCCAGGTTCTCCCCAACCGGTGCATCCAGGGCCCCGAGCTGTTGACAGACCTGTGGATGCTCAGCTGCGTGTCGTGCGAAGCAGCGCGTCGAGCAGATCCCGCAGCCGGTGCCGAGCCGTCGTTTTCGCGATACGGGCCGTTACCCGCCGCCGCGGGCGTTACGCCGTCTCGGGCTCGGCCGGAGGCTCTGCTTCTGCCGCGGGCGCAGGGGTCTCGGCCTCGGCTGCCGGCTCCTCCGCCGCGAGCACGGCCTCCAGATCGCCCTCGGCCGCCGGTTCCTGCACCGCCTCGGCCTCAGCCTGTTCGGCCTGCTCCATCGCCTGGAGCTCCTCGTCGGACGGCAGCTCGCCGCCCTCGGGCACGACCGTGGCCTTCACGCCGACCGTCACGTCCTGGAAGAGCTCGATCGGCACCTCGTAGCGGCCGATCCGCTTGATCGTGTCGATGTCGATCTTGCGGCGATCGACGCGGATCTTGCGCACGCGCCAGATCTCGTCCGCGATGTCCGTCGGCGTGACGGACCCGAACAACGATCCGGTCGGACCGGCCTTCACCTCGAACCGAAGCTGTGTCTTGCCGAGTGTGTCCGCCATCTCCTGCGCCTGCTCGAACGAGCGAGCCTCGTGCCTGGCGCGCTGCTGCTCGCGCTTCTGGATCTCGGCGACCTTCGCCGGCGTCGCGACCTCCGCCAGCCGGCGCGGCAGCAGGTAGTTGCGCGCGAAGCCGCGTGCGACGTTCACCACCTCGCCGCGGAGGCCGATCTTCTCGAGGTCGTTGAGGAGGATGACTTCCATGCCTAGCCGGTGACGTAGGGCAGGAGCGCCATCTCGCGCGCGCGCTTGATCGCGACCGCGACCTGGCGCTGGTGGCGCCGGCACGCGCCCGTGATGCGGCGGGAGCGGATCTTGCCCTTCTCCGACATGTAGCGACGGAGCTGATTGATGTTCTTGTAGTCGATCTCGTCGACCTTGTCCTTGCAGAAGTAACACGACTTGCGCCTCGTCGGCGCAGTCATCGGCTTCCTGCTGCGGGAGCGGTCGCTTTGCTGCCTGCTCTGCTTCTGTGCCAAGGGGTCTGCTCCTAGAACGGAATGTCGTCGTCGGTTGCCGAGGAGCCGAAATCGGCATCGGCCTGTGAGGTCGCACCTGCAGGGACGTACTGGTTCTCGCCGCCCTGCTCGCCGCGGCCGCCCAGGAACTGCACCGAGTCGGCGACGACCTCGACCGCCTGGCGCTTCGAGCCGTCCTGCGCCTCCCACTCACGCCATTCGAGGCGTCCGTCGATCGCGACCGGGCGTCCCTTCGCGAGGTACTGAGCGCAGTTCTCGCCTTGATTGCCCCAGACGGTGATGTCGAAGTAGTTCGGCTTCTCGCCCCACTCGCCGGTAGCGGCGTCCTTGCGACGCGTGTTGACGGCGATCCTCAGCGAGCAGACCGCCATGCCGCTGGGCGTGTGCCGAAGCTCAGGATCGCGGGTCAGGTTGCCGACCAGCACGACGCGGTTGATCGAAGCTGCCATTGCTATTCCTCCTCTTGCGAACGGGCGTTCGCAGCAGCGTACTCCGGCTCGTGGACGGTCTCTTCCGTGGGCCGGCCCGGGCCATGCTTGGACTGGACCCGGTGGACCGCCATGTGACGGAGCACGCCGTCCGTGATCTTCAGGATCCGCGAGAGCTCTTCCAACGTCTCGGGCGTCGCGTCGAACTCCAGCAGGTGATAGACGCCGTCGGTCTTCTTCTGGATCTCGTACG
>WNFV01000234.1_pt1 | contig 69939 bp, 74 predicted proteins | sample 5400101 | NCBI WGS metagenome assembly WNFV01 (sample SAMN13153361, study PRJNA577476) | soil metagenome | isolation source: 115 cm soil or saprolite under grassland replicate 1 | place: USA:California | collected 2016-06-15
CACCGGCCAGCGCATCCCGCTCTTGCGCACCAGCAGGGCGTGCGGGGTGCTGATTGGCGCATTCGACAGGTAGGTCTTCAGTTGCGCAGGCTCGCCCAGGCTGCGCCGCAAGAGCAGCCACTGATCGGGTCCTGGCAACCCGTCGCGCATCGCCACGACCCGCCCGAACGCGAACTGGGCGACCAGCGGTCCCTTGGCGCCCTCTTGAATCTGATAGTACTGCCACTGCAGCGTGCTCGCGGCCGCCACCGCATCGACCCGCACCGGAGCGGGCGCATCCGCCACCAGTCGCGCGCGTTGCGGCGGGCGGCCCTTGGTGCCAGTCGGTGGCGCTACGGCCGTCGCGGGACGTTCTACCCACACCAGCGTATCGTGCGGCACCTCCATCAAGTAGTACAACTTCGCCGCCGCGATCCGATCCAGCAACATCGGATTGTTGCCGAAGTGCTCGTCGCCGCTCACCCACGCAAAGGGCAGCACCTGCTGCTGGTCCAATCGCTTGATCAGCGACCAGGCCAGTTCACTCTGGGTCTGGAACGCCAGATCGTCAGGCACGCCACAGCGCTGACGACGGGCTTGATAGGCCGGGCTGAACCACTGTTTGGGCATATACAGCCGGCGATCCACCAGGGTATAGCCGTGCTGGCTGGCATAACAGGCCACCACACTGGCCTGGCAATTGGCGACCTTGCCGAGCGCGCCGCAGCATTGGCGCGCGACCCCAACCGAGTATGTGCCCTGTTTGGGAAAATCGCAGCCATCCAGGATCAGCACGCCGCTGTCCGGATCACCCAGCGTGTCGGAGACCAACTGCTGATGGGTCTTGAGCACGGCGGCATCGTCCCAGGCGCCCAGGGAGATAAACTGCTGCATGGCCTGGACATTGCCATCGGGATGTGCCAAGGCCATCGGCTCAATCGACTTGCGCTCAAGGTCGAGCAGCTGGCCGTGCAGATAGGTCAAGGCCCACTGGCGCTGTTCGGAGCGCTCTCCCAGCGGCGCGAAGTGCGCGTGATAGGCGACCAGTTCGTCGGCGAGCGCGGTCAGATCGCGCGGCGCCAGGTTGATGACAGGCGGCTGGCCTGACGGCGGCGGTGCGAGCCCCGCCGCAGACGGAATGATGTCCATATGAGATCCTCCTGCGAAAGGGACAGCAGGATCGATGCCAACTCACGTTGTAATACTAGAACGCCGGTACAGAATCCACAAAGGCACACGAAGTGACACAGACATTGGCGATTATTTCGTGTGTCTCGTGGATCATACGCTAACACGCCTGGCTATGGCACCTATGTTATAATGCCCGCTTGATACATTCGAACACACACGTCCATAAGGAGCTTCCAGCAGTATGATTTCCACCGGCGAGCTAAAAAAGGGATTGACGATCCTTTACGATAATGAGCTGATGCGGATCGCCGATTTTCAGCATGTGAAGCAGGGCCGCGGCAGCGCGTATGTGCGCCTGACCTTGCGCAATGTCCGCAGCGGCGCGACGGTGAACACGACCGTCCAGGCCGGCGAGAAGTTCCCAGTCGCCGAGCTTGAGAAGAAGACCGTCCAATTTCTCTATCGCGAAGAAGACACCTTCTACTTCATGGATACTGACACCTATGAGCAGCCGGCCGTCGGCCTCGATATTGTCGGCGATGCCGCGAGCTACCTCAAGGAGAATGAGGAGGTCGACCTGCTGACCTATCAGGGCGAGGTGCTCGATGTGGCCCTGCCGCCAAACGTGGTGCTGCGCGTAGCGCAGACTGAGCCGGGCTATAAGGGCGACACCGCCTCGGGCGGCGGCAAGCCGGCGATTATGGAGACGGGGCTGCGCGTGATAGTGCCACTCTTTATTGGCGAAGGCGATCAATTGCGCGTCGATACGCGGACCGGGACGTATATTGAGCGTGCCTGAGAGAAGTCAGAATACAGGAGCCAGAAGTCAGAAAATAGAAGTCAAAGGAGTGATCGATATCAGAGAAGGTATGTGAGCATGATTCTCGATGCTATTCTGACTCCTGACTCCTGACTCCTGTATTCTAAAAGGGAGAGCTACACCTATGACCGACGGCGCGGGGGAGCAACAGGGGCCGGGCATGAGCGACGAATTTGGCCTGAATGCGCTGCGTGAAGTGCTGCGCCTGATCGGCGAAACCGATATCACTGAGATAAAAATCGAGCGCGGTGGTTCGAAGCTGCACATTCGCCGTGGGCAGCAAGTGCCGGCACAGAACAGCACCCCGTTCCTGGTGACGCCGTCGCTGGCCGCCGCACTACCGCATAGCCTGCATTCGCCGTTGCCGCCGGTCGCACCGTTTCAGCAGTACAGCGCCGTCCCAAACTCCACTGAAGGCGCCGCGGCCAGCCACGACGCGGCCGAAAGCTCGCCGTCCGGCGAGCTGATTACATCGCCCATGGTTGGAACCTTCTACAGCGCGCCTTCGCCAAAAGATGCGGCCTATATTCATGAGGGCGATACAATCCAGCCCGGCGATCGCGTCGGAATCATCGAAGCCATGAAGATGATGAATGAGATCGAGGCCGAGATCGGCGGCCGCATCGCGAAAATCTTGGTCAGAGATGGCCAGCCGGTCGAGTATGGCCAGCCGCTGATGATCGTCGAACCCGTATGACAAGAACAAAGAACAAAGGACAAAGAACAAGAGATCAGCTTCATTTTGTTCTCTGTTCTCTGTTTTCTGTTCTGATTGTGCCATGCACATCCTGACTGTTTCCCAGCTCAACACCTACTTGCGTGAGCTCTTCGACGCCGACGAGATTGTGCGCGATATCTGGATCGAGGGCGAGGTCTCGAACTTCGTGCGCGCGGCCTCCGGGCATTGCTACTTCACGCTCAAAGAGGGCGAGGCCCAGATCAGATCGGCCTGCTGGCGCTCGTCGGTAGCGCGGATCGGGGCAATGCCGAGCAATGGCGACGCGGTGCTGGCGCATGGGCGGGTGGCGTTCTACGAAGCCGCCGGACAGGTGCAGCTGTATGTCGATCTGATCCGCCCGGCCGGCATTGGTTTGCTCTACGCGCGTTTCGAGGAGCTGAAGGCCCGGCTCGACGCCGAGGGCCTGTTCGATCTCTCGCGCAAGCGCGTGCTGCCGGCTTTCCCGGTCCGTATCGGCGTGGCGACCTCGCCGACCGGCGCGGCGCTGCAAGACATTCTGAAGGTGCTGAAAAGGCGCTACCCGTTGGCCGAGCTGGTGCTGGCGCCTTGCCAGGTGCAGGGCGACGGCGCGGCCGAGACGGTGGTCGAAGCGCTCTACGCGCTGTACGAGCAGCAACTCGACGTGATCATCGTTGCGCGCGGCGGGGGCTCGGCCGAAGATCTATGGACCTTCAACGAAGAGATTGTCGCGCGGGCGGCCTTCGCCAGCCCAGTGCCACTGGTCAGCGGCGTCGGCCACGAAACTGACACCACGATCATCGACTATGTGGCCGATCTGCGCGCGCCAACCCCCTCCGCCGCCGCCGAGATCGTTTCGCCCGACATCGCCGAGTTGGCCGGCGCGATCGATCTGCAGCGCGAGCAGATGGATGTGGCCATCCAGCGGCGCCTCGACGATCTGCAAAGCGACATGGACATGCAGCGCCGCCGGCTCGATCAGCAATCGCCGCTGAACCGGCTGCGGCGCGACCGACAATCGCTCGACGAACTAACGCGGCGCGCGAGCGGCCAGTTGGCGCACCGGATCGCGCTGCGCCGGGCCCAACTCAGCGGTGTGGGCGCGCAACTGGCCGCGCTGAACCCGCTTGCCACGCTGGGCCGCGGCTATGCAGTGCTGCGCCGCGCGGCCGACGGCCAGATCGTGACCGATCCGGCACAAGCCGCGCCCGGCGCCGATCTGATCGCCACGGTCAAGGGCGGCGAGATCGGTGTGCGCCGGCTCGCAAGCGACGAAGGCGCCAGCTGACTGGCAGGTAAGGCGGAGTATAGATTATGCGCAGACGACTCGTTTTCTTCCTGATCGTGCTGACACTGGTATTACTCCTTTTTGTCAATTACCTGAGCAGCGCATTGGGAAGCTGATCGAAGATTAATCAGCAAGGTATTTAGATGGCCAAAACTACCAACAAACCCAGCTATGAAGAACTGTATTCGCGAATGCAGGCGATCGTCGCGCGGCTGGAGGCCGGCGAGCTGCCGCTCGAGGAGGCGCTGGCGCTGTACGAGGAGGGCGTGACGGTCGCATCGGCGTGCCAGCAACTGCTCGACCAGGCAGAGTTGCGTATTCAGGAGCTTCAGCTTGGTGCGGGGCCGCGCCCAGCTGAATGGGAGAACTAGCCGATGGTTGTAGAGCAGATTCACCGCTATCCACGCTGGATCACCTGGCTGATTGAATTCTTAAGCTTTCTCGCCGTGGGCGCGGCCCTAGTGCAGTTTGGCCGCGAGCTGCTGCTGCTGCTCTGGCGAACGTTGGGCCTTGACACCTCGCTGCTGCCACAGGTGCCCTACCTGCCGGAGATCGTGCTGGCGATCAGCAATGGCGCGCCGCTGCCACGGCGCGAGCAGTCGACCGGGCTGCTAGGTGTGGTGATGAACCTGGGCCTGCTGATGCCGGCGCTGGGCTGGCTGGCATTGGCGCTGCTGCTGGCACTGCTGCTGCGCAATAGCCTGCCGACCATTCGCACCAGCCCGCGCGGCATGCTGGTCGAGTTCGCGAGCGGCTGGCTGCCGCTGCCATGGGAGTCGCTGCGAGCGATCAAAGTGACCGAGGATTTGGCCGCCGAGCGCTTTGTGCTGCTGGCCGAAGCCGACCCGCAGCAACTGACCGGCTGGCATCGCTTTTATAGCTTGCTCTACCGCTTTGGATTCCGGCGCAGCTTCTTGATTATCTCGGCGATCAGCGACTTCCAGGCGCTGATCAAGACGCTGCTGGCCGAGACCGACCGGGTGGCGCGGGTGCTCGACAATGTCAAGCCGGCCAAGCTGCAAGAAGAGGCATCGTCGCCACTGTTTCGCCTGCTGCTGAGTCCGGCGTCGTTTTTTAGCCGCCGCACCAAGGCCGAGGCCGAAGCGCCAGCTGAGCCGGTGCTGAGCGTGACCGGGCGGACGACGCTGGCCGGCGCTTACCCGCGGCGGATCAGCATTATCTTCACATGGGGCGCCGGGCTGCTCGTGGCGATCGCGCTGTTGCGTTATGTGATCTATTGGCTCAAGTTTCTTGCGCTCACCTTCCCCGCGCTGCAAACGCAGCCAATCTTCAATCGACTGGTGCTCTTCCAGCTCCCGGCGAATTGGTGGCTGCTGGTGGCGGCGCACCTGCTACTGATTGTGGTGTTTTGGATCGCTGCGGCGCTATGGAATATCTTGCCAAACCTCGAGGCGCGCGGCGAGGGATTGGCGGTGCGGCATTTCAGCCAGTGGCAGGTTGTACCATGGTCGGCAATCACGGCGATTAAAGTAACCGAGCTATCCGAGCAGAGCCAGATCGTGCTGATCCAGGCGCGCAAAGGGCTGCCGGGGCATAAGCGGCTGAGTAGCCTCCTTTACGAAGGCAGCTTGAAGCCGGGCGTGCTGATAACCTCGGCACTCGCGAACTTCGAGCAAGTGCTGCAGCGCGCGGTGCTGGAAGTCAGCCGCCAGACCGATGCCGGCGCGCCGGACAACACACCAATACTGCAAAGCGATGCTCGCTCGGATCTACTCCTGTTCAGTTTTCGATCCAGCGCGGCGATCGACCAACTGGTGGAAGTAAGCCGCGCGGATGAGCGCGACAAGACGATCGAGACTAGGCGACTGCTCGGCGCGGCCGGGCGAATGGCCTGGCTGGCGCTGCCGCCGGCGCTGCTGCTGCTGATCGATCGCGTGATTCAGCAAGGCATTTTGCCAAGCCCCAGGCTGATCGTCGGCGTCATTGTGCTCTTCGTGCTCGGGTTGCTGGAGTGGCCGCTGGTCGGGCTGGTGCTAACCATGCTCGACGAAATGACCGGAGGCGGCGAAGAAGGCAATCGCGCCTTCTATCTTTACCCAACCAGCCAGCTGCCGCGGCTGCTGCCCCAGGCGGGGGCGTTGGTGTTGGTGCTGATCGCCGTGCCGTTTCTGCCGGTGCTGCTGTGGCTCGTCGCAATCGTCTGGTCGTTTCTGCTGGCGGCGGCGCTGTGCGAAGAATTGTATGATTGGCGCGGCGGCCAGCTCTTTGCCGGCGGGCTCGTTCCGGTTGTATTCCAGCTTCTCGTGCTGCTTGCTTACCTCGTCGTAAGCCGCTGAGAGAGCTTACAGTTGAGCCACAGAGATCTGAGAGTAGGAGAAACCTAACTCGGTGTATTCTGTGCTCTCTGTGGCTTAATAAAGGCCAAGGGCGCGGCGCACACTACCGCCGACTCGCCTTTGGCCTTTTTTCACCTGTACATCAGTTCGCGCTTGCCCCACGGCCCTGGCTCCGCTACAATAGATAGTAATGTGCGCGCATCTTTTTGAAAGAACACTATGCAGCGTGTCACCGATCAAGTTGATGCGACATACTTAGAGCAAGCGCCGCCACGGCCAGTTCCGCCCGGCGTTGTTCTCAATCTGCTGAGCGACCGCATTTTCGAGCGACCGCTCCGATCCTGGCTCAACCCGCTGCTGCTCACTGGCGTGGTCGTGCTCGTGATCTTATTTGTGCTGCGCGCCAGCTCGCTGCTGCGTCTGTTTCCATTGGCGCTGATCGTCGGATGGATGGCAATCGAGGCACGCCAGATCTGGCGACAGACGCGCGACGACATGGCGCTATTACGCAACGGACTGACCATTCGCGCGCATGTTCTGCGGCTGCGCCCATATCGCACCACCAGCGGTGCGATCGACGGCGCAATGCTCGACTGCGCCATTCCGGTCGCACCGCGCCGCACCTACGTCGGCAGCATCTGGTTGTCCAATGGCGCCGAGGCGACTCGCCTGGCCAGCCAGGGCCGCGTCAAGGTCATTTGTGTACCGCGCACCCCCGGCACATGGCGGGTGATCGAGGATCTGAAATCGGATGTCCGCTACGATCGGATGGGGCCAATGCAACAGATACCGCACGAGGAGTAGCGAATTGTAGAATTGCAAATTGCATATTGTAGATCATCGCCTCAATAGACAATATGCAATTTACAATTTCAAGATTGTTCATTCTGATCATGTGGCTGCAAAAAGGCGGCGCGCACCTGCGGCTGGATCATATAGATGAAGATCGCCGCCAGGAGAATCACCTGGAACAGCGCGTTCTGCTGCAGCACCAGCGCGGTCCGGAACTGGTAAAAGATCAACACCACGCACATGAGCAGCGTCGCGATATACGACCAACGCTTCCCACCCCATAGCCCATAGCCCACGACCACAAAGTACAGTGCATAGCCAAGATAGACGTACCAGGGCACAAGGTTGGCACCCATAAATGGCAGCACAAATGCGGCCAGGAGCAGCGCCGCGCCGGCCAAGAACATCAGCGAGGCGAGCACATAGACTCCGCGCGGCAGTCGCTTTTCAGATCTGGTTTGATCGCTCATGAAGTAGCATCATTTGCTCAGAATCGCTTACAGCGCAGCGATAGCCAAACTATTATAGCATGCTCCGGCGCTATGGGCCTGCGCTGCGCCGCGAGAAATCTGCGGTCCAATACCAATGGTTGCCGGAGGGGTCATCCGCGGCAAAACAGTAGCCGGCGCCCACGTCACGCTGCTCGGCATCCAAGATATTACGTCGATGCCAGCCATCCGGCGGCTCATCCATCCACCACGCCACGATGGTAGCAGGATCGGCAGTGCCGGCGGCGATATTTTCGCTTGGCCACTCCCAAGCCTGCCCGCCGCCCGCTAGTCGCTCGGCAAGACTGCGCCCATCCGAAGAAACATGCGAGATGACATAGTGCGTTGCCAAGTCGCAGCTGTGCGCCCGCGCCGCCACGCTGAGCTCGGGGCTGACCTGATATGGCGGCAATCCGTTGGCCAGGCGTACCTTGTTGATCTCGACAATCAGCTCGGCCTCGAGTGGCGCCGCGGGGTCGCCAAGTGGCGTCGGGGCGAGCGAAGTCGGCGCGCTCAGCGCCATGGGCGTGGCTTCGGCGGTTGGAATTGCAGTCGAAAGAGATTGATCGGCCGGGTTGGGTAGCGGCGACGATAGCTCAATCGTCGTTGGCGCGGGCGTGAACGTGAGCGGAACGACCCGAACAATCTCGGCGGGCGGCGTGATGATCTCGGCGGTTGGGAGCATGACCTGATGCGTCGCACCTAGATCAGTCCTTCCACAGGCGATCAACGCCAGGCCAGCCAGTGCCGCCAACAACCAGGGTCGGAGTACGCTCATGAGTTCTCTTCAGCCACTTCGGCATACTCTTCGGCGAGCATGCGATACAATTGGCGATCGGATGCAAGCTGCGTGCCAGCGCTGGATAGACAGGATTTCTGTGGCCGACCACCAGTACACATCGGCAGAAGTTGCTATCTGTTTGATAGTCGCCAGTAGGCAGTAGGCAGTCGGCGGTACACAGCATCCTGCATCCTGCATCCTGGCGACTAACCTGAAATGGATTTCTGCCAGGCTGTACTAGTTCAGCGGCGTCCCGAAATCTTGCGTCCAATAGTGGTGAAACGGTCCGCCAAATCCTGGTATCAGCTGATCATTGGCTTGATAGTAGTAGCCGATACCAGTCTCGCGCAGGCTACAATTAAGGATGTTGTCGCGGTGGCCGCGACTCTGCATCCATCCCGTGGGGCCGTTGACAACTTCTTGGGGCGAGGGAGCGCCGGCCTGAATGTTTTCGGCCAGTACCGAGTAGTTGTAGCCGGCGTCCACAGCACGCGATGCCATTGTCGACTTATCCGAGCCGTCGTGGCCAAAGAAATCGTTCAACGCCATATCGCGGCTGTGCTCGGCTGCCGCAGCGCTCAGCTGTGCCGAGATCGTCAAATCGACATCGCACCCATTGAGGCGGCGCTGCTCATTGATCAATTCGAGAACTTGGCCTTCGACGCTCGAGCCTATGAGCAGGGGTAAATACGCGAATGTGCTGCTGGTGGTGCGCTGCGCGCTGGCGCTGAGTGTCAGAAAATCAAGCATCAACGCCATGAAGATCAAGCCGAGCGCGCCGCAACGGCGAACTGAAATGCGCATGAGCAATCTCCACACCATATCGAGGGCTATCACCAGCGGGCCGTCGCAAGTATACCGTTTTTTAATACTTAGTTCAATAGTACGCGCATCCTAGTTTGGTTATCACCCACCGTGAAACAATGAAGACTATGCCGATAACAACCAAAGAAATAACGTTCGCTCTTACGCCGCTCCCTCCCTTTCGGCTCGGCTGGACGATATGGGCATTGCGCCGCCGCCCCAAGCGCTAATTGCCGCATCCCTAACACTAGATAGTCATCCGGCGTGCTAGGCAGCTGCGTATATTGATACATGGGATTAGTTTCTCCGGTACAACACAATTAAGGAGGTGCTTCCATGTCCACCGAGGAAAACCGCGCTCTCGTCCAGCGATTCTATGCTGAGATTTGGAACAAGGGCAATCTCGATGCGGTGGCGGATCTGCTTGCCGGCGACTTTGTGGACCATGCGGCTCCACCGGGATTCCCATCGGGGCAGGAAGGGGCCAAACAGGTGTTCATGATCTATCGCACCGCGTTCCCGGATTTTCGCCTCAGCGTGGAGGATATCATCGCCGAAGGTGATAAAGTGGTTGCGCGCTGGCGCACCCACGGAACACATCAAGGCGAACTGATGGGTATTCCGCCGACCGGTAAGCAGGTAACGGTCACGGGAATCGATCTGTTCCGGGTAGCGGGAGACAAGATAGCCGAACACTGGGCGGAATTCGACATGTTGGGCCTGATGCAACAACTTGGCGTGATTCCGGCACCTGGCCAAGCAGGGTGAGTTCTCGCGCGGCTAGTAGGCTAGGGCGCTGAGCGCGGCGTATCCAGATCACGGATATGGCCGCGTTCGCGATTCTCTTCGCTCACTTCTGATTCCTAGAACGCCCGTTCTGGGAATCGAAGATGAGCCTATTCCCCTTATTGCACGACATCGTTCTTCGCCAACTCGCCAAACGTGCGGTCATAGTCGAGGACACGCGGTTGTGGTGGCGTTCCGAGGGTCAAGCGCCGATGTTGCTCGTTGGCATTCGCAAAGGCACTGATTGCTGCCCGGCTTTCCCCTCACTCAGCCGAGCGGGGCGCCGGTCCTGCATGGGCAGGACTAGCTCGACCCGATAGCCATAAGAGCGGTATAATAGAGCTGGAGGGAGTTCCGGGTACAGCTCTCGTCCGCTCTCGCACCTTACCTCTTGCGCCCATCATGCTTCCTCACTGCCTGCTCCTTCTCGAACGGGTGTAGCACTCTGGCTCTATCCCGTTTGAGCTTCATCGCTATTGGTCGATGGGAGGTGGCTGCGATGGCAAACGAGTTACGCAAGACTGGAATCAGCGTTGTGGGCGACATGCCCTGGGGCACCCACTTCTGTTGCTTCTACGAGACGACACAGGATCCGCTTGACATTTTGATTCCCTATTTCAAAGCCGGCTTGGAGAATCATGAATTCTGCCTGTGCATAGCGTCCGAGCCTGTCATCGCAGAAGATGCGGAGCGGGCGTTGCGCGAGGCTGTGCCCAACTTCCAGCGGTATCTAGCCGAGGATCGCCTTCAGCTTGTCATCGATACGATTCCTGCGATGGTTTTTACCGCCTTACCGCACGGCTCTGTTGATTTCGTGAATCAACGCTGGCTGCAATACCTGGGTCTGTCTTTGCGGGACGTGCAGGGCTGGAACTGGGATGTTACGATTCATCCTGAAGATCGTGCAAGGAGTGTCGACCACTGGCGCTCGACGATGGCCGCAGGGCAATCAGCGGAGAACGAACTACGGGTGCGGCGGGCCAGGGCTGGAGGAGCAGCGGTTCGCGCCGGACGTGGAAACCACCGCCTACCGCATCGTCCAAGAAGCGCTGACCAACGTCGCCCGCCATGCTGGCGTGAGTGAGCTGACCGTGCGGCTCTGGACCGACGCGGACACCCTCTCGGTGATTATTGTCGACCAGGGACGCGGTTTCGATCTCCAGACGGCACGAACCACGCTGTCCAGCGGTCTCGCCGGGATGGTGGAGCGGGCGGCGTTGTTGGGCGGCAACCTGACGGCGGATCCTTTGATAGCACGACGGTGGGGAATTTTCGCTACACGTTATATGGAACCAGTTTTTGTAGACCTTGTTGGCTTGTGAGCGCCGCTATAACAATCGATAACACTTGAAAGATCTGCGCCAGATGCTCCTCAGCAATCCCGATACCAGTATCCCAGACGCTGAAATAGAGTTGGCCTTGCACGGCATCACCAGCAATCTCCAGACCCACCGCACCACCAGCAGGAGTAAATTTGACGGCATTGGAAAGGAGATTGACCAGGATCTGCTTGAGGCTACGCGCGTCGGCCTGAAGTAATTGCACCGCCCGGTCAATGGACACGACAACCTCCAGGTTCTTCTGCTGGGCCATCGGGCTGATAAGATGCACGCTTGCCTCCGCGATCACCACCACTTCAACCGGCTCAAAGCACAGTTCCAGTTTGCCCGCCCCGATTTTCGCCAGATCGCGGATGTCGTTGATCAGCCCCAGCAAGTGTTGGCCGCTCTGGGTGATCGTCTGCAAGCTGTGCTGTTGTTGCATCGTCAGATCGCCATAGATCTGCTCTTGCAGCGCCTCCGATACCCCCAGGATTGCATTCAGCGGTGTGCGTAGCTGGTGACTCATGCTGGCGAGAAACTCGTCTTTGAGGCGCGCTGCGCGGGCCAGTTCAGCATTCGCCATCCGTAAGTCGGCCGTACGCTCCTCCACCCGTTGTTCCAAGTCAGCGTTGGCCTGAGCGAGGTGAGCAGTCGCTGTTTCAGCAGCGATGCGCGCCGTCTGTGCCGCATACAGCGCCACAGAGGTAGCCTGACTTCTCAAGAAACTGAGCACCGTGACGATCACGAATAGCGCAGCCAGACTGCACGCCAATAAACGTCCAGCCGGAGTCGCCACCGGGGCCTGCTGGGACAAAGCAATGATTGCGCCCAGCCCGCCAAGCGTGAACACCAGTACCAACCAGACATGGCTTGGCCGCAACACCAGGCTGGCCACGAGCACCGGCACCACCAGATAGGTGGCGCCAGCGAGGGGATAGTTGGGATCGTTGCTGGTACTTAAGGTTCCAAGCACCAGCATGAGGATCATGAGCAATCCGCCAGCCGTGACATGGCCATGCCGCGCCAAACCGAGCACGATTAGATAACACCCCATATTCGCGATGATTGCAGCGCTGTTGAGCCAGGGCGCGGGTCCGGTCAGCGCCAGGGGCATGACTAAGACGGCCAGCCCTAACAATGCCACAACTAAATGGACGAGCATGCGCCCGCGCCGCACCGCATCCGGGTCGGTGCTCGCAATGGTTGTCAGTCGCCGCCAGCTGTGCTGCATAGGTCAACTCCCCGTGAGCCGCTCTCGAGTAGAGTGTACCCGAACAGTGCGTGACTGGGCTGCCAAAATAGCAACAACTTGATCGCGGAATTCGCTCAGTATCTTCTCCTGTGCGAGCGCTCGACACTTACAACCACGCTGCTATCGACCGAGAAGCAATTGTTCTGCTACGCTGGCCGGGCATATCTTTTTGCCCTGTGTCCGCGTTCTGTATGGTACACCCCTGCGCGTTGATGTCGGCCAAGCTCGCCAGAGAAGAGATACCCGAGAAAGCCATGCCGATGATGGCTCCGCCCGCTGAAATCCTGCTCGTCGAAGATGAGCCCGACATTATCGATTTCATGAAGCGCGTCCTACACCGTGCCGGCTATACCGTGCGCGTGGTAATGGATGGAGCGGCCGCAGTAGCGGCTGTTACGGAGGCTCCTCCGGCCGTCATGCTTCTCGATCTGGTGTTGCCAACAATGAGTGGCTGGGCAGTGCTGGAGCAGTTGCACCGCGACCAGTGCCCAGTTTCGGTCATCGTTATGACTGCTAACCCCAGTGCTGCTGCTCGTTTGACGGCCTATGATATTCAACAATACTTGGTCAAGCCGTTTCTGATGGACGAGCTACTCGGTGCGATTGCCAGTGCGTATCCAATGCAGCAACACCGCTAAGGCGGGTGGTGCTCGTGTAGTAGCGCACATCAGCTATACTCAATTTTACATCCATCACGAGAGCGAAGCCGCTTGGTTGATTATCGGGATGTGCCGTTACCACGAAAGTAGGCCATGCCAAGCGCACCACGCTCTGTGCTTATCGCCGATGACGATCGCGACATCGGTATTCTTCTTGCCCGCATCATGCGACCACTTGGACTCACGCCCATTGTGGTCACCAACGGCGCGGACGCTATTGCGGCCGCCCGCAGCCATGCGACGGAACTCGCCGCGGCATTCTTGGACATTCAGATGCCGGACATGACCGGGGTCGATGTCGCGATGGCCATGCATCGCGTGCTGCCGCAGGTGCCGATTGTACTCCTGAGCGCCGGCATCCCTGCGCACCTGACTTCAAACGTCGCACAGCTGCCCCTGGCAGGCTTTCTGCAGAAGCCATTTACGCTTCAAGCGGTGCGAACGCTGCTTGCACAGCTTGGGGTGACTGGCGCAACACCATAAGCATGGCACCGTCGCGATGCACCGTTTACAGGGATCACCTCATCGGCCGGTGTTTGTACGATTGCAGCATTCTATTTCTGGCAGCATCTGCACAACACGCCAATATAAAAAGCGGATGCGCCGGGTACACCGGGCATCCGCTCGTAGAACAGATTGCTGGAAAGGCCTATGCGCTAAACATCCCACGCACTCGCTGTACCAGCGACTCGGCCGCGGCCTGCATCTCGCCGACATTCTCGCGCACTTGCTCGCGCGCATCGACGGCCAGGCTATCGTCGTTCGGTACCAGCAGCCACAGCGCCAGGTAGATAATCAGGCCGAAGCCGTTGAATAACGCGAGGGCCAGAAAGGCGATCCGCACCAGCAGCGGGTCGACGTCAAACATTGCCGCAATACCGCCTGCGACACCGGCGACAATGCGCTCGTTGCGACTGCGAAGCAAACGCTTGCCCTGCATAATTGCACCTCATACGCAGCGGAGCGTCGTGGACTGCTCCGCATAAAGTTCACATCTCTGCGGGTATGACGCGCGGCCAGGCACGATTGTTGCGAGTTGAATAGAGACTTGAGAATTCAGAGCAATCTTTTATAACTCATAACTCTAAACTCTCAACCTGAATTACTTCCCAGCGGTGCCTTTTAGCACTTCAAGCGCGCGTACCAACTGAATGTCGTCGCTCCGCAGAAGCGCTTGTGCGTCGAGCTTAGCGGCGTTGGTGGGCGTCAGCGGCACAACATCGGGCGCGAGCATAATCACTTCATCTGGCTGGATACCCTTGCCGCGTACCACCTGGCCCTTGGGCGTCAGCCATTGGGTGGTGCCGATGCGCACTTGGGCGCCATCGTTCAGATTGAATGTTCGCAGTACCGTGGCCGTGCCAAAGGTCGGCTCGCCGATCAGACGCGCCCGCCCAGCGTCTTTGAGCGCGCCGGCCAGAATCTCGGCCGAGCTGGCGCTGTTGTTATTCACCAGCACCACTAACGGCAGGTCAGTCGCCACGCCGCCGGGGCTGGTTTTGTACGGCGTCTGATCGCCGGCGCGGTCCTGCTCGAGCAACACCGTGGTATCCGCCGGCAAGAACTGGCTTGCTACTCCAACCAACTCATTGACATACCCGCCGGGGTTGTTGCGTAGATCGAGCACCATCGATCGGGCGCCTTGCGCGCGCGCATCGGTCAGCGCCTGCTTGATCTCGTCGCCCGAATGCTCGGCAAACTGATTGAGGTGCAGCAGCGCAACTTGATTGGGCAGCAGCCGCCAGGTGACGCTCGGCGTCTTGATTTCATCACGGGTGATCGTCACATCGACCGGCTGGGTTTCGCCGGCATGCTGGATGGTCAACGTGACATCCGTGCCTTTTGGGCCACGTACCTTATTGCGCAGTTGGGCGATGCTGATGCCGTGAATCTCATCGCCGTTGATTTTGAGAATAATATCGTTCGGCCGTAGGCCAGCCCGCTCGGCCGGGGAGCCTTCCATGGGCTGCACGATCAGCGGCTGGCCATCCTTGACATCAATATAGGCGCCGATACCCTCGAAGCGCCCCGACAGCTCCTCGCGCTCCTCGCGCGCCACCTCGGGCGCCAAATAGCGCGTGTGGCCGTTGTCGCCCAGCGTATCGAGCATGCCCTCGATCGCACCGTCGATCATCTTTTTAGAATCGACGGCGCTCGGATCGACATACTCATCGCGCGCGAGATCCCAGGTTTTCCAAAAATTCTCGAAGTTGAGACAGATCTCGGGTGTCTCGGGACAGGGACTCGGCGATTTGAACCACAGCGTGCCTACATAGCCGCCGCCAAGGCCGAGCATCAACGTTAGCCCGAGCATCGGTAAGACCAGCCAAATTGGTAGTTGAAGGCGCAAAAGCCGTTGAAAAAACTCTCGCATATGTTTCGCTGGGCATGCGCCCGGCTCTCCGTAATGGTTTTGTCGATCGTTCGAGGCTCATGAGCTTGGATTGTTCGGTGTTTCGACACTTGTGCATCGCGCGATGAGCCAACTTTAGTATACCATTTTGAGCATCGTTTTGGATGAATGGATGGTGAGTTAAGGCCTTTCAGATCTATTGATCTCGGGGTGACAGGCTAATAATGCTCTCGCAAAGCCGCCAAGAGTGCAAAGTGCGGGATTCCTTTGTGTCGCCGGGTACCCTCTGGGTGTAGGCACCCGGCGTCTTTGCGAGAGATTCTCGGGGATGCGCTATTTCCGCGAAACCCTTATTGATGCACTGGCGGCACGTCCTCAAGCGCAACCCGCTGCTCGGTGCGGGCCGACAGGTCGCGCCAGATGATCTCGCCGCGCGCCTGTTCTTCGAGGCCAACGGCCACCAGCGCGGTCACGCCGCGCCGCACACCGTCGCGCTGATTGCTCGCCAGGCCGCGCCCGCGCACGTCGACCAGCGCCACGTAGCCGCGCCCGCGTAGTGCCTGGGCCACCTGGAGCGCATAAGGATAGCTCGCGTCGTCGGCGGCGACGACCAGAATCTCGGTTGGCGCTTGATCCGCGCCGAGTGGCTGTTCAGCACCGGCGACCACGCGCTCCAGCCCATAGGCGAAGCCAACCGCCGGAGTGGGCTGGCGCCCGCCGAGCGCAGTTACCAGATCGTCGTAGCGCCCGCCGCCGCACACCTGCATCTCGTTGCGATCATAGATCTCGAAGATCATGCCAGTGTAGTAATGCAGCCCGCGCCCAAGGCCAAAGTCGAGCACAATGCGCTCGCTCGCTAGGCCGTGCGCCGCTACGACGCCGATAATCGTACGCAGTTCGTCCAGCGCGGCGATCGGCAGAGCGAACTCTTGCAGCAGATTCGTGACCGCCGCAAACGCCTCGGTCGGCGGCCCTTGGATGGCACAAAGCCGTGCCAACAAGCCCAGCGCCCGCTCGACCTTGGGCTGTGGGTCCTCGCGACGGAGCTTGCGCACCAGCCGCCCGACGATCGCCTCGGGCGATCGCGTGCCGAATTGAAGATTAACGCCGATCGCCTGGAGCGATCCAAGCAGCAGCGCCTCGGCCTGCGCATCGTCGCGGCCTTCGAGCAGCGCCGCGTCGAACGGCAGCTCGCCATGCGCCGCGTTGAGCCGATCGCGCACCGCATCCACGCCATGCTGGCGCATGCGTTCGAGACTCCAGGCCAGCAGCCCCTGTGTGCGCTCGGCCAGCCCAAGCTTGCGCAAAATCTCGCGCACCAGCCCGATATGCCCAATGCGCACACGATACTCCGCGACACCGGCGGCGTCGAGCCCGGCGCAGGCCAGGGCGATACACTCGGCGTCGGCGCGCGGAGCCGGCCCACCAATCAGTTCCACGCCAACTTGTGTGAACTGGCGATATGTCGCGCGCTGCGGCCGCTCGTTGCGAAACACCGGGCCGGCGTAGCGCAGCCGCAGCGGCAGAGGTTGGCCTTGCATGCGGCCAACATACGCGCGCAGCACCGAGGCGGTCCATTCCGGGCGCAAGGCCAGCTCGCGTCCATTGAAGTTAAACTCATAGACCTTGCCGACCAACTCTTCGCCCAGCTTACGCCCGTATAGGTCGCGCTGCTCGATGATCGGCAGTTCGATCGCCAGATAGCCATAGCTTGCCAGTACATGTTCCAGCCGCGCCGCCACGGCCAGCTGGGGTGCGAGGTCGGTGGGAAGTACATCGCGCATGCCGCGCACAGTGTCAATGATCGTGCTCATGCTACACCCTAACGTAATTGCAGATTGCAGATTGCAATTGCAGATTATGTCTAGCCTGTACTGAATTTCCCAACATTCTGCTTGATTCTGCATTAACAATCATAAATTCGCGAGGCGATCGCATTGTACTCGATCCAATTGCCAGGAACAATTGTAGAATAACGGGAATTATGTGATTGCCCCCGATAATCTATTTTAGCCTGCGGCAGCATGGCACTTCCTAATTCAATGTTTTTGTTTTTGCGCTCGCAGAGGGCAAAAACAAAACCATAATTAAGATAAAGTACCGCTCTGCCGCCTGTCCTGAGCTTGTCGAAGGAAAGGCTATGAAGGCATTTTGGACGCCACCGCATAAGTCCTGTACAGGAAAGTTGTAAATATTATTCACTGTCATCAGGATCATGGTATACTACCAAGCAGCACCTCAACTCGCCAGCATAACATATATACGCACACGAGGAACGCCATGAGCAGCACCGATTCAAGCGTCGCCAAAGATCCAATCATTCCCGACTTCGCGGCAATCAGCCGCGATCCGGCGTTTGTCGAGTTTGCCGCCCAGGCGCTTGGCGGCTCCGAGCTTGCCGATGGTCTCGCACCCAACCAGTTGGCGCAGCTCGCGACGATTGGCGAGATGCGCAGCTACAACGCGGGCGACCTGATCTGCGACGAGCACGAGCGCAGCGACGAGCTGTATATCATCGGCGGCGGCAGTGTCGAAGTCTGGCTCAACCCGGCATCGGTCGGCGACACGGCCAGCCCGCCGCGGAAGATCGCCGGCTTGCAGGCCGGGCAGACCTGTGGCGAGCTAGCGCTGCTCGACGGCGGCGTGCGCTCGGCCCAGCTCCGGGCCGGGTCGCATGGCGCGCGGCTGATGGCCTTCAAACGGGCCGCGCTGCTGGAGCTGTGCGAGACCGACACTGAGATCGGCTACCGGCTGATGCGCAACCTGGCCGGCGCGCTGGCGCTACGGCTGCGGGTGCAGGATATGCGGCTTTATTCTATTTGACAGAGCCGCCGCGCTTTGCTATAATCAGGTGCAGTCTGATCAGAGTACACGCCATCGAGAGAGTGGTGGGCCCACTCTCTTTTCGTGTGGTGTCTCTCTTTTCTTGAGTAAGGCGATCGTGTCAGGCCGCAGATGCGCCTTGAACACCCGATAGAAGTATTGAGGAGCGGCGTCGTGTACGCAATTATTCGTGATCGCGGGACGCAATACCGCGTCGAAGAGGGCCAGGTGGTTGAGGTCGCGCTGTTGGATGCCGACCCAGGCAGCCAGCTTGAGCTTGGCGAAGTGCTCATGGTCGGCGGGAGCGACAGCGTCAAGGTTGGCACTCCGCTGGTCGAGGGCGCCAAAGTGCTGGCGAAGGTGCTCGATACCACCAAAGGTGACAAGATCATCGTCTTCAAATACAAGAACAAGAAGCGCTATCGCCGCCGCACCGGTCACCGCCAGCAGTACACCAGGATCGCGATCAGCCAGATCGTCGGGTAGGACAGCAAGAAGACGATAATTGTTTGAAACGTGAAGCATAGTGCGTAGTAGCCGAACGATATGCACTACGTATTACGGAGGCCCATTATGGCGCATAAAAAAGGTGTCGGCAGCTCGCGCAATGGTCGCGACAGCAAACCGAAAATGCTTGGCGTCAAGCGCTATGGCGGTGAGTTCGTGCAACCCGGCTCGATCATTGTGCGCCAGCGCGGCACCAAAATCAAACCTGGCGTGAACGTTGGCCTGGGGCGCGATCATACGATCTATGCCAGGGCCGAAGGTATTGTGACGTTCGAGCACTACTCGCGTACTCAGAAGAAGGTCAGCGTTTACGCGCCAGTGGCCGAGAGCGCCGAAAACGCTGCGGCCTGATCAAAAAGCTTCGTATTTGGAGATACAGCTGTGAAAGATACTATTCATCCCAAAGTTTTTGATACGACGATCGTCTGCACGACGTGTGGCACCATCTGGCCGACGCAGTCGACCCGCCAGAACGTCCGCGTCGATATCTGCTCGCACTGCCACCCGTTCTACACTGGCGAGCAGCGCATCGTCGATACCGCCGGCCAGGTCGATCGCTTTATGAAGCGGTTGCAGTCGAGCCAGGCGCAGCAGGCCGACGCCGCGCGCCGCCGTGATGAGAAGAATAAGCCGGCGCCCAAGAAGCCCAGCTTGCTCAAGGAAATCTACGGCGACGAGGCGTAGTCGTTTACCTGCTTTCATCGGAACTCGGAACTGTACTAAGCCCTCTAGTGCAATGCATTAGAGGGCTTTGTGCTGGCTACACGCCCTTCCAGCTCGTCACTTAGCTTCATCCCCACGCAGGGTAGGCCGATTCGTAGGTACGCTTCGACATGCAAGGAATTCATCGTAGGGACGCGGCGAATCGCGGTGAGAAACCTTGTCGCTTACAATGCTAGAGCATCGGTCAAGTAAAGCCTCGACTCCGCAAAATCAATGTCGTTGACCACTGGCTTGGTCAGCCAGCCAACGCGATTGCGTCGGCGGGGGCGAGAACATCGTAGTGCGATACAGTTGGCTCAAGCTCGAGCAAGAAGGCGCGGTCCTCTGGATAGTACACTGCAGTCTCGATATCGTCGCCGGCGAAGTGCCGAATCGACTCGATCGAATCCCACAGCGAAATCAATAGAAATGTCGCCTTGTCGTCGCGCAGCTGCCGCAGCACCCAGACGCCGCGGTTGCCGGCAGTGGCGCGGTAGTCTTTGAGCCCGGTGCGCTCAAGATAGTCGTAGTAGGCGTCGGCCTGATCGGCCCGCGTCATGCCGCGCCAGATCCGTGCAATCATGGTTTTGCTCCTAGCCATTCTCGGCGCGGTGAAACACCTCGGCGTACTGCATATTGTGCTGCTTGCCGATCTCGGCGGCCCATTCGCGCAGGCGCGGCTCGAGCTCGGCCATGCGCGGGCCAAGCTGGCTGACATGCGCGGCAAGCGCGGCCAGCTTGAGATCGATCGTCGCGCTGATATCGACGGCCTGATTGATCTCAGGCGCGCCCATGACATACAGCTCGCGCACCTTGTGGGGCGCCAGTCCCTCCGCCAACAGTTCGGGGAAATCCCAGGGGTTCTGGCAGGCCGGGTAGATCGCGGCGATCGTCGCCTGGCCAGCCGCCAGGTGGTCGGGGTGGTGGCGGCCAAGCGAGTAGACCGGCTTCCAGGTGCGCTCGGGCGATTGGCAGATCACGCGAGTTGGGCGATAGCGGCGCATCAGCCGCACCAGGTCGCGGCGCAGATCGAGCGTCGGCTGGAGCATGCCGTCGGGCCGGTCGAGAAAAATGACATCGCGCAGGCCAAGGATGCGGGCGGCCTCGCGCTGCTCGGCTTTACGAGTCGTGGTGATCTGGCGGCGAGCCTCCGGGCCGACATCGATGGCCTCGTCGGAGCCGCCGCCCGAGGCGTCGGTGCAGATCACACAGTACACATCCCAGCCTTCGCGCGCCCAAGCCGCGACTGAGCCGGCACAGCCAAACTCGGCATCGTCGGGGTGCGCCACAACGATCATCGCGACGCGTGGTAGTTCCTGTTCGCTCATGGATCTTTCCTCATTGACATGATTGTTCTAATGCTAGTATACCACTGGAGGGATTGTGCTGGCAGTAGTATTGCCGGGCACCTCACTTCGAAATAGCTACGCCTGTCCCACATCCACCACCACCCGCCCGCGCACATTGCCGGCTACAATCTTCTGGCTGAATGCAGGGACATCGGCGAGCGGAACGATCTGAGTCATGCGGTCGAGCTTATCGGCGGGCAGGTCGCGCACCAGGCGCGCCCAGGCGGCACGTCGACGCTCAGGCGGGCAGATCACCGATTCAACGCCCAGGAGATTGACGCCGCGCAGGATGAAGGGAAAGACCGTGGTGGCCAGTTCCATGCCGCCGGCATTGCCGCAGGCCGCTACGCTGGCGCGGTAGGCGAGCGCGCGCAGCACTGCCGCCAGCGTCGCGCCGCCGACAGTATCGACGGCGCCGCCCCAGCGCTCGCTTTCGAGCGGCTTGCCCTCGGCCGGCAGGCGACCAATCACTTCGCGCGCGCCGAGCGCCGCAAGGTAATCGCGTTCCTCGGCGCGCCCGGTCGAAGCAACCACCGTGTGGCCCAACTGCGCCAGCAGCGCCACAGCCACGCCGCCAACGCCGCCGGATGCGCCGGTGACCAGCAGTTCGCGCCCCGGCGCAAACCCATGGTCTTCCAGCGCCATCACGCACAGCATCGCGGTGAAGCCGGCCGTGCCGATCGCCATTGCTTGTTGGAGGCTCAGGCCGGCCGGGAGTGGCACCAGCCAATCGCCCTTGACGCGCGCCTTCTGCGACATACCGCCCCAGTGCCGCTCGCCCACGCCCCAGCCGGTCAGGATCACCTGGTCGCCGGGCCGATAATCGGGGTGCTGCGACTCGGCAACGGTGCCGGCGAAGTCGATCCCCGGCGCCATCGGAAACGCGCGGATGATCTTGCCGCGCCCGGTGATCGCCAGGCCATCTTTGTAGTTCAGGCTCGAATAGGCCACATCGACGAGCACATCGCCGGCGGGCAGCGCATCAATGCCGAGACTCTGGAGGGTGGCGGTCAATTGACCATCACGCTGATCGAGCACAAGGGCTTTGAAGGTATTAGATGTCATTTTTTCCTCTTTTTCGCTATCCTGCACGCCGGACAGATTCGGTTGGCGGATAAGAAAAGGTTCGTATGGAGTTGTCAGTTGTCGGTTGTCAGTACTCACAACTGACGACCGACAACGGACAACTGACAGCCAGACTGTAAAGTTCCACAAACAGATGAGAAACTTCTCGAGGGACCTAAATCGCCCCGCGCCCCTTTAATTCCAAATACTTATTGATCACACTCACCGTGAGTTTATCGGCCGGCACGTCGAGCGTCAGCACGCCGCTGCGATTGAGGGTGTCGAGCACCACCTGGCGTTCGTCGAGCAGCATTTCGGCCACCGCGCGCTGGTACACCGCGTCGGAGTCGCGCGGCGGCTGCGCGGCCAGGTTGCTGATATTCGGGTCGGCGATGATCACGCAGAGCGGTAGGTGGCGCTGCGCCAGCTGGGCCATATGCGCAATCAGCGGCTTGGCGGCGTCGAGCGTCACCAGATCGGTGAAGACGATCACCAGCGAGCGGCGCTTGTGCTTAATGCCAAGGTACGACATCGCCTGGGCATAGTCGGCCTCGACCGGCTCGAACTGGACGTTGTAGAGCGCTTCGAGCATGCGATAGAACTGGCCCCTGCCGCGCTTGGGCGCCAAGTAGGTGCGCACGTCGTCGGCGAAGGTCAGCAGCCCGACATGGTCGCCCTTGAGCGTGGCGACATACGAGAGCAGCAGCGCCGTATTGATCACATAGTCGAGCTTGGCGAGGTCGCCGATTGGCGGGCGCATCAGACGACCGGTGTCGATCATGCTGACAACATATTGGCTGCGCTCGGTCTCGTACTCGGCGGCGATCGGCTTGCCGCGCCGGGCGGTGGCCTTCCAGTTGATCCGCCGGAACTCGTCGTCGGTGTTGTATTCGCGCAGCCGCTCGAACTCAGTGCCCTGCCCATACACCCGCGCGGCGCGCAGCCCCAATTCGAACAGCAGGCCCTTGCGCGCCAACAGGTCGTACTTGCGTACGTCGAGCACATTCGGGTAGACCTTCACCTGCGCGGCGGCCGGGTAGCGCGCCTGGCGCACAAAGGTCTTCAGCAGGCTGAGGTAACGAATGTTGATGTCGCCAAAACTGTAATCGCCGCGCTGAAGCGGCTTCAGGTGGTAGCGCGCCTCGTGGAGATCGTAGGGCGCGACCACGCCGGCCAGAGTGACTGCGTCGGAGTTGAACTGGTAGGGATACTCGTCGCGCAGTTGAAAGTTAATGCTGTGCCGGCTGCGATTTGCCAGCAGTAGTGTCACCAAATTCTCGGCACCAAGCGAGAGCTTGGTATCATTGATGCGCTCGATCTCCAGCTCGTGCGGCCGGGCTGTAACGGCATAATCGGCCGCAACAAGTGCACCTACCACGACGGTGTAGGCCAGCGCCAGCCACAGCAGCGCCGGCGCCAGGGCAGCCCCTGCCACCAGCAGCGAGCCGAGTAACAGGAATAATAAAAGCCGGAACGTTGGAATCATTGCACACCCGTGTGGCTGCCAGGCCGTATCTCGCAAGCCGCTTGATTCGCGGAAGTATTGTAGTGCGTTCTAGGGCGATTGTCCATCATTTTCTTCACTTCGAAGGCACATTAAATGCAGTGTCTCGCCGCAGCGTACCGTAGCACCTATAACCTTACCCCAATCTTGTGATGTTTGACACAACTTCGCGGCTGTGCTAAACTCGGCCACGCTCCACATGAAAATAATCGTTATCTATACTGCGCTGGCGCTCATTGGAGCGCGTGGCTGTCGCTAGAAGAACCGCTTATGCAACCGCAACCATCCGCTTCGCCAAGCATCAAAAATGATCGCGTGCAGCGTCTGTTGATTGCCGCGGCGGCGCTGGCATATGTCCTGGCCGTGGCTGGGGGAGGTACGCCAACGCTGGGCGCGACTGCCTTGAGCGCGGTGGCAATCGCTGCCATGGGTGTGGCGCTGTTCGTGTATGTTACCGCTCAGGTGAAGCCCTCCGTCGATACGCGGCTGGGTGGGCGCGCACAGACGGCGCGCCGGCACTATCGAAGAGTTGCCCTGGTTGCCCTCGGCGTCGTCTATCTGACGCTGGTGGCCGGCGCGCTGGTCGCGAACGAAAATGCGCTGCGGGCATGCCTGGCGCTGCCGTTCTGCTCGCTCGCTGGCGGCGACAGCTTGAGCCGGAGCCAGGCGCTGATCTCGATCGGGCACCGCCTGCTGGCGGCACTGGCGGCGCTGCTGGTGGTCGAGCTAGGGTATCGAACCTGGCGCATGCGTGCGGAGCGGATCGTGCGGCGCGCGGTGCTTTGGGCGCTGGCGCTCATGGCCGTGCAGATTCTGATCGGCATGGCACAGATCATATTAGCATTAGAGGGCGCCATTGCGCCGCTGAGTGCCGTGCGCGCCGCGCACCTGGCGATCGGCGTCGGCGCGTGGGCCGCGCTGGTGGTGCAGATCGCGCTGGCGCTATACCTGCCATTGTCCGTCGTCCGTCGTCCGTCGTCCGTTGCAGTGGACAACGGACGACGGACGACGGACAACAGACAACGAGCGGTAGGTACAATTCTCAAGGACTACATGAGTCTGACCAAGCCAGGCGTGATCACGCTGCTGATCTTCACCACCGTGGCAAGCATGTATATCACGCCGGCCGGTGCGCCGCCGCTGGCGCTGGTGCTCTGGACATTCGCCGGCGGCTGGCTCATGGCCTCGGGCGCACATGCGATCAATTGCTGGGCCGATCGAGATATCGATATCAACATGGGCCGCACCAGCCGCCGCCCGATTCCGAGCGGGCGCATACCGGCCTGGCACGCGCTGGCGCTGGGCATCGCGCTGGGGGCGATCGCGTTCGTGATTCTCGTTGCGTTCGTCAATCTGCCGGCGGCGCTGCTCGCCCTGGCCGGGTACCTCTATTATGTGTTCATCTACACCCGTTGGCTCAAGCGCACTACGCCAAGCAATATCGTAATCGGCGGCGGCGCAGGCGCATTCCCGCCGCTGGTCGGCTGGGCGGCCGCGACCGGTGGACTGACGCTGCCATCGTTGTTCCTGTTCGCGATTATCTTCTACTGGACGCCACCGCACTTTTGGGCGCTGGCGCTGATCCGCGAGAAGGATTATGCCCGCGCCAGCGTACCAATGCTGCCAGTGGTGGCCGGCGACACCGAGACCAAGCGGGAGATTTTGCTATACACGCTGCTGATGCTAACGCTGACGATCCTGCCGACACCGCTGCGGATGCTCGGCATCCCGTACCTGCTGATGGCGCTGGCCTTAGGGGCCATATTCCTGGCCTATGTCATCCGGCTGTGGCGCACCGGCACGATTGCCTCAGCATGGGGGCTGTACAAGTTCTCGCTGCTGTACCTGTTCCTACTGTTTGTGGTGATGGTGGTGGATCGGGTAGTGTTTCGATAAAAGTTGTAAGAGGGAAGTTGAAGGCCAACTGTAACTCTTGATCGCTTTGATTACGATTGATTGCCGCTAATTGCCCTCGCAACTGCTCGTACATCGTCACAATAGTCGTTGCGACCTCGGTGGCGGGGACCTGCGCGAGACGCTGTACGATCGCGTTCCTGCCGAGTTGTTGATACGTCACGCTATCGGTATCGAGCACGTAGCGCACCGTTTGAGGTAATTCAATTGTCATCGCGCGTCGCGTAAATATCTTGGAGCATGGTCTCTAATGTCGGATCATCAGCAAACAGCCCCGCCGTCTCAAGCCAAGGGTTTGTCGTCGCGGAGCGCTGATCAGGTACATCAAGATAGACCAATTCAGCAGTTGTTAGCGTGGTCGTAATCGCCTGCTGGACTGCCTCAAGCGTTTCATCCCGGGTTTCTCCAACCCTAGTTAGACCAGGGATCACGGGAACCGTTGCTTGATACTTTCCATCGGGACGCTGCTGAAGCAAAATAGCATACCGCATAAGTCGACTCGCATCGCTCTACTCATAGCATGTTCAACAGTGAGCAGTATAGCATACATATCGGCTACTTGGGATTATCTCGCTAGCTCAGCCGCTATCCACTCCCCACGTCAGCAGCGCTGATCCACCCGCCCTTCGCGTACAAGCCCACCAACATCCGTCAAAAGTCCTATCCCTGTATCATTGTAAGAATGTTATACTTTCCGAGTTCGGCGCGCCAACGATGTTTGGCGCGCCTCTTGCCGTCCCCCTCTCGTCGCACAAACCTTCGTCAAAGGAGGTGCCTCACCATGGAACATCTGCGCCACCTCTTACCGTTCGTTGCGCGCTATCGCTGGCGGCTGTTGCTCGGGTTTCTATGCGCGGCGGGCTCGGCCGCAATGGTGACGGCGATCCCGCAGATTCTGCGCGGCGCGATCGACGAGCTGAACACGCGCGGCGTAGTCGCAGCCGATCTGCTGCGCGCGGGCGAGCTGATGGTCCTGCTGGCATTCGTCGACAGCCTATTTCGCTTTGGCCAGCGCCTATTTGTCGCCGGCGGCGCCTATCTGGTCGAGTTCGATATTCGCAGCGCGCTGTTCCGCCGCCTGCTGTCGCTCGACCAGGGCTTCTACGGCAAGGCCCACACTGGCGACCTGATGACCCGCGTCACCAATGATCTTTCGTCGGTGCGGCAATTTCTCGGCCCCGGCGTCAACTCGCTGATGACCGCGACGCTGTTCATCTCGGCCGCCGGCACGCTGCTGTTCCTGACCAACGCGACACTCGCACTGCTGGTGATGGTGCTGCTGCCGATCATCACGGTGCTATTCATTGTGATCGGCGGGCGGATGCGCCGGATCTTTCGCAATGTACAAGATCAGTTCGGCGACATCTCGACACGCGCGCAGGAGAACTTCAGCGGCATCCGCACGATTAAGGCCTATGCCCAGGAGCAGGCCGAGATCGAGGTGTTCCGTGAGGAGAATGAGCACTACCGCGCTATGAATGTGCGCTACGTGCTGCTCAGCGGCCTGCTCTGGCCGTCGATCGCGGTGGTGATGGGTGTGACCGGCGCGGTGGTGCTGCTGGTCGGCGGGCGCTTCGTCGCCAGCGGCACGATGACATTGGGCGACCTGGTGCTGTTCAATACTTACCTGGCAGTCCTGGCGTGGCCGATGATCAATCTCGGCTGGACCGTCAATCTCTACCAACAGGCCGCCGCCTCGATGGGTCGGATCGCCGAAGTGCTGCATCGCCAACCCGACATCGTCTCGCCCGACGACGCGCCCGATCATATCGCAATAGCGGGCACGATCGAGTTTCGCGATGTGGGGATTCGGTTCGAGCACGCCCTAGCCGACGAACAACGAACAACGAACGACGAACGCGAGTCAGTTGTCAGTAGTCGGTTGTCCGTCGCAGCCGCGCATCCGTCACTGACCATGGGCCACGGACTACGGACTACGGACGGGTGGGTGCTGCGCCATATCTCGTTCACCGTCCCGCGCGGCTCGTCGTTAGCGATCGTCGGCGCGACGGGCGTGGGCAAGACCACGCTGGTAAATTTGCTGGCGCGCGTGCGCGACCCCGACGAGGGCCAGGTACTGATCGACGGAAACGACATCCGCACATTGCCGCTAGAAGATTTGCGCCATGCAATCGGCTATGTGCCGCAAGATACGTTCCTGTTTAGCGTGCCACTGCGCGAGAATGTCACGTTCGGGCGCCCCGATGCGGCGGAGGAAGAGATCGATCGCGCGGTGACGCTTTCGCGGCTGAGCAACGACCTGAACCAGTTCCCGCAGGGCCTGGATACGCTGATTGGCGAGCGCGGCGTGACGCTCTCTGGCGGCCAGAAGCAGCGCACCGCGATCGCACGCGCGGTGCTGCGCGACCCGGCCATCCTGGTGCTCGACGACGCACTGTCGAGTGTGGATACGCATACCGCCGCCGAGATTCTCGCCGGCCTGCGCGAAGTGATGCAGGATCGCACCAGTATTATCATCGCCCAGCGGATTGCCACGGTCAAGGACGCCGATCGGACGATCGTTCTGCACAACGGCCGGATTGTCGAGCAGGGCACGCACCGCGATCTGCTGAACCAAGGCGGGCGCTACGCCGCGATGTATCGGCGCGAGCTGCTGGCGGCCGAGCTGACCGAAGAGTAGTCAGGAGTCAGAATTGCGCAATCCGGAGATATAGGCATTCAGAAGCTTGCTGATACAAATCATAGGTGTCGACTTCTGACTCCTGACTCCTGATACGCATAGGAGGCATCGATGACTCAGTCAAACTTCGAAGAAGACGAGATCCTCGGCAAGGCTTACGACGCGCGGCTAATGCGGCGATTGGGCGTTTTTATACAGCCATACTGGCGCCGGCTCGCGCTGGCGATGGGGCTGCTGTTTGGCGCGGCGTTCGCCGAGCTGTTGCCACCCTACCTCGTCAGCACCGCAATCGATGGGCCGATCGCGGCGCACAATCCGGCCGGCATGCTGCCGATCTTCGCGCTCTACCTGGGCGCGCTGACGGTCGCGTTTGCCTGCCGCTACGGCCAGACCTATATTATGCAGTCGACCGGCCAGCAGGTGATGGTCGACATCCGCATGCGGATCTTCAGCCACATCCAAAGCATGAGCCTGTCGTTCTTCGACCGCAACCCGGTCGGCCGGCTGATCACGCGCTTGACCAATGATGTCGACGCGCTGAATGAGTTCCTCGCGCAGGGCCTGGTGTCGCTGCTGGGCGATAGCGCGCGGCTGGTATTCATCGTGATCACCATGCTGGTGCTGAACTGGCGGCTGGCGCTGATCAGCTTCATTATGCTGCCGATTATGGGCGTGGCGACGATGTTCTTCCAACGGGTGATGCGATCGGCCTTCCGCGCGGTGCGCCAGCGGCTGGCGCGGATCAACGCCTACCTGAACGAGCAGATCACCGGCATTCTGGTGACACAGCTATTCAACCGCGAAGAGCGCAGCCGCATCCGCTTCGACGACCTTAGCCGCGACTACCGCGCGGCGCAGTTTCGATCGCTGATGGCCTTCGCAGTATTCTTTCCGACCGTCAGCTTCCTGTCGGTCGCAGCGACAGTGCTGCTGCTCAACCTGGGCGGTCAGGTGGTGCTGGGCGGCCTGGCGACGCTTGGTATGCTGATTGCGTTCTTCCAATATACCGACCAGACGTTTGGCCCGATCCGCCAGATCGCCGAGAACTATAACACACTGCAAAGCGCGATGGCCTCGTCGGAGCGTATTTTCCGCATTCTCGACACGCCGGCCGATGTAGCCGAGCCGGCCCAGCCGCGCGAGCTCGCGCAGCCGGTGCGCGGCGAGATTGAGCTGAACGATGTGTGGTTCAGCTATGCCGCAACGAAGGATGAACGCGCCTCAGTTGTCCGTGGTTCGTTGTCAGTTGCAAATGGCACCGAACCACAGGCAACGGACGATGGGCAACGGACGACGGACGATTGGGTGCTGCGCGGGATCTCGCTGAAGATCCCGGCCGGGCAATCGGTGGCGGTGGTCGGCGCGACCGGCGCGGGCAAGACCTCGTTGATCAGCCTGCTGGCGCGCTTCTACGACATCCAGAGCGGCGCGATAACGCTCGACGGCATGAACATTCGCGAGCTGCGCCAGGCCGAGCTGCGCCGCCATATCGCGGCCGTGCCGCAGGATCCGGTGTGCTTCAGTGGAACGATTACCTCGAACATCCGCCTGCACAATCGGGAGATCACCGACGAGCAAGTGCGCCGCGCGGCCGAGATCGCCAACGCCGCGCCATTCATCGAGCGGCTGCCGGGCGGCTACGACTATGAGGTGCGCGAACGCGGTTCGAACCTGTCGGTCGGCCAACGCCAGCTGCTGGCATTCGCCCGTGCGCTGGCCTTCAACCCCGAGGTGCTGCTGATCCTCGACGAAGCCACCAGCAGCGTCGACACCGAGACCGAGGCGCTGATCCAGGCCGCGCTGGCGCGACTGCTGCATGGCCGCACCTCGATCGTGATCGCGCACCGGCTCTCGACCGTCCGCGATGTCGATCGAATCATTGTGATGCACAAGGGCCGTCTGGTCGAGGACGGGACGCATGAAGATTTGCTGGCGCAGCGCGGCTACTACCATCGGCTGTACCAGCTCCAGTTCGCCGAGCAGATCAACGCGTAGAACACAGAGATTCGGCTCTTATCCACAGATTACACAGATTATATATGCTCATGCAATCTGTGTTATCTGCGTAATTTGTGGATAACTACATTAAGGAGGCGTGGATGGAACGAAAGCAACCACGGCGCGCCAAAATTGGCGTGTTTGGGATCGGCCTGGCCGCCTACTGGCCGCAGTTTGAAGGCCTCAAGGACCAGCTGGACGGCTACCTGGCCCATGTCGAGCGCACAATCGCGGGCTTCGGCTGCGACATCTTCTCAGCCGGCCTGGTCGATACGGCGCCGGGCGCGCGCGAGGCCGGCGACCTGTTCGCGCGCGAGAATGTGGACTTGATCGTCTGCTATGTCGCGACCTACGCCACGTCATCGCAAGTGCTGCCAGCCGTTCAGCGCCGCAAAGCGCCAGTGCTGGTGCTGAACCTCCAGCCAGTCGCGGCGCTCGACTACGAGAACATCGGCACGGGCGAGTGGCTTTCGAACTGCTCGGCCTGCTGCGTGCCGGAGATCGCGAACGCCTTCGCTCGATCGAGCATTCAGTTCAATGTCGTGTCGGGCATGCTATTCGGCGATGTGCGCGCCTGGGGCGAGATCCGCGAGTGGTGCGAGGCGGCCGGCGTGATGCGCAGCCTGCAGTATGGCCGCACCGGCTTTTTGGGCCATACCTATCCCGGCATGCTCGATATGTACTCCGACTTTACGATGCATCATGCGCAGCTCGGCATGCATATCGAGCTGCTCGAAATGGACGACCTGCAGCAGCGCGTCGACGCCGCCACCCCGGACGAGATTGCGGCCAAGCAGGCCGCGGCGCGCGAGCTGTTCGAGTTCGCCGAGCCGGGCAAAGACCCGATCGCCCGCCCGATCGACGACGACGATTTAGAGTGGGCGGCGCGCGTGGCGGTCGGGCTCGACAAACTGGCGACCGACTTCGACCTCGACGGACTGACCTACTACTACCGTGGGCTGGATGGCAATGAGTTCGAGCGCCTGGGCGCCGGGCTGATCATGGGCAACTCCATGCTGACGGCGCGCGGCATCCCGGCCGCCGGCGAGGGCGATCTGAAGACCTGCATGGCCATGATGATCATGGATCGCTTCGGCTGCGGCGGCTCGTATACCGAGTTCTACGCCATGGACTTCAAGGAGAACTTCATCCTGATGGGCCACGACGGGCCGGCCCATATCGCGATCGGCGACGCCAAGCCGGTGCTGCGCGGGCTGGGGCTGTACCATGGCAAGCGCGGCGGCGGTGTATCGGTTGAGTGCAAAGTGAAGAATGGGCCGATCACCATCCTGGGGATGACTCAGACCGCCGATGGGCGGCTCAAGATGATCGCGGCCGAGGGCGAGTCGATACCGGGGCCGATAATGCGAATCGGCAACACCAACTCGCGGCTACGCTATCCGCTCGACCCGGCGACGTTTATGAACCGCTGGTGCCAGGAGGGGCCGACGCATCATGTCGCGCTCGGAGTTGGCCATCAGATCAGCCGGATCGAGAAACTGGCGCGCCTGCTGGGGATCGAGATGGTGACGATTGCGCGCGGGGTAGCATAAGCGAGGCTGAAAGGGACAAGCCACCTTCCCGGAAGTTTGAAGATCGCGGCGAATCGCCGAAACATCGCTGCTTCGCGAACTTCCGGGAAGGCGTATCGGCGCTAAGCGTATCTGCTCTCGATCACGCATCGCGCTGGGCGGGGTAAGGCTGCCTTTTTTCTGCGCTTCGGCTTTACCGTGGATACCTGAGAGATCCTGGCTGATGCGCTCCGTCAGCATGCGGCTGAACACGAGGTCACAGCAGTCGAGGACACATCATTCGGGACAAGCTATGCAAAGGGGTATACCGTCGAATTCATGACTCTCAGCGGTGATACAGTTGCCGTTGTTACGCTTCCTGCGGAACAGGTACGTCCAATCCGCGCAAACGAGATTGCTCATGTGCGGGAATTGATAGCTGCATAGATGAAGCTGATTCACAAGGTTGTGATAGAACAGGTGCGGAGCAAACAAAAGGGGCTGCTGGATACGGCCGTATCCAGCAGCCCCTCGTCACGCCCAAGTATTGAGCTCGTGTACAGTCGTTGGCTCGTTTAGCGCGTACCCAAAGCTGTTAAGCGTCGATGCGCGCGTTGCATCCTGCTACCTGGCGCGGTTGATCGGCGTATATAGTATGTGCGCGTTCGTTTACGTATCTATGTTTTGCCAGCGTGTGAAAGAAATATATGATATCCTCATCTCATCCGCTTGTTTACTCGACACAGCCACTGCTGTCGTGGCTCATTCCGTATGATCATCGGGTGATTGTCTCGCCACTCGATCAGGCGACCGTCGGCGCGCAATTGGCCGCGACGATCGAGCGCCTCAACGCTGCGCCGGCGCCCGGCTGGTTCTCAAGTGATGCGCGTTATGAAGGCCAGTTCGCTGGCGACAGCTTCACGCTCAACGGACCGATCGCGAATCGGCGGTTCCGCCTACACACGCGCGGTGTTCTACGGATCGATCCGGCCGGCACGCGGATCGATCTCACACTACGGCTCGCGACCGCGTATCTGTTGCTTGCACTTGGCCAAGTGGCGTTTCTCTGGGCCTGGGCGCTGATCGTACATTTCCCGCTGGTGTTAGTGCTGTTCCTGAACAGCTTCCTCTACATCGCAACGACGCTGACAGTCAAATATGAGGCATCGCAGATCGTTCAGCGGCTGCTTCAGGCGGCTGGCCCACCACCTGAGCCAGAGGCGCATAGCGCGATCGTGTCGGATGGCAGCGGCTGGCGCTGTGGCGCCTGCGGCGGATATGTGCGGCGCGACGCGACCTTTTGCAAACACTGCAAACAGCCGTTCGCTCGTTAGAACGTGGGGACAAACAACGTTTATTCTGATGCTTCTGACTCTTCGGCCACTTGCTGCCAGAACTCGTCGTGAGGAATACCGCCGTCGCGCTTGATACGTTCGGCGGCCTCATCCAGCAACTGGCGAAGGCGTGGCGTGTGGGCCAGCACCAGGCGCTCCAGCTCGTCGTCGTCGGTAATGGCTACAAGCGCAGCGACTGGCCGACCGTTCTTGGTAATAATCACCGGGCCGTTTTCGACCTGCTCGAGATAGCTGCTGAGGTGGGCCTTGATATCTGCGACTGGTGCGATTTTCATAGTTTGAACTCCTCCCCACCGATCAAGAGGTGATTGCCATCTTTGATACCAACCGCTAGCACGTAGATTTCATGCCCGGTGTCCGCGATACGGTAGAGCACACGAAAGCGATTGTTCGGCCCACATCGTAGCTCCCAGTCGGCGCCGATTGATGATGGCCGTTGTCAGGTCTGTGGTTTCGATCCTATACTCATTTACAAAGTCGAAGCCTGCCGTTATCGTAATGATTTTAAAACTCATTGTGATCATATTCTGACAGAGCGGCACATCGCGCTCGGTTTGCGCCTCGTTGTCGCTGGGCACGTAGGCACGGACGATCGGGGCGATTGCGGCGAGCGCCCGCGCGGCGTCGTGGGCGAGCAGCTTCCACTCGGGGCGCTGCGGCAAAGTGACATTCAGATAGTGGTCGGAGAAGAGTTGCTGATTATTGTGCCGTTGGGCAAGCGAGAGCGGAAACTGCGTGACCGCTCAAGCGCATGTTATGTTGCAGTCAGATAGTGCGGCGATCGAGGCGGATCACCGGGATGGCCCGCTTGAGCTTGCGCTCGTACTCCGCGAAGACTCGGAATCTGGCAGCTTGCCGAGCGAAGATGGCGTCCCGCTCCGCTCCAACGATCTCGGTCGCGCGGACGGGGATGGTCGCGGTGCCCTTCTCGATCGTGATGTCGGGATTGGCGACGATGTTGTAGTACCAGTCGGGGTTCCTGTCGCTGCCGTGGGCTGACGCGAAGACGTAGAGCGTTTCGCCATCTGGCATGGCTCGCATCGGAACGATATGTTCCTTGCCAGTCTTCGCGCCGATAGTGTGAATCAGCAGCATCGGCGGTGGATCGTCGTACGGCGCCTTGACTTCGCCCTTGTTGGCGCGAAATTCGGCGATGACCTCGGCGTTCCAATCTCGTGGTTCCGACATAGCGCCCTTCCTTGCTTGAAGATTCACCACATCATATTCAAAATGTGCCTTCTTGGCATCGCACGGCTGCACTATCAGATCGAGGGGGCGGCCGCAGTGGCACTGGCGGGGTTGCTGAAGCGACAGGAGCTTGTGCGCGGTCGACGGGCGGCCGTGATCGTGTGTGGCGCAAATATCAGCCTGGCGACACTGGCATCGATCGACTGTGTTGGAACTTCAGATCTGTAAAGCCTTCAACTCGGCGCGCTCGCGCAGCACTTCAATAAATGCCCTGAACACATCGCTTTCGGTGATAATGCCGACCAAGCGACGCTCCGCGTCGACTACCGGCAAACTGCCAATCTTGTGATCGACCATCAGCGTCGCCGCTTCCGCCATCTGCATGTCGGAAGTTGCCGTAATCACCTCGCGGTGCATCACCTCGGCGACATCGACGGGATTCTGGACATAGTGCGATGCGGCCAGCAGCAGATCGCGCTCGGCGATGATGCCAACCAGCTTGCCATGTGTGTCGACTACCGGCAAATGGTGCAGCCCATTCGCCTGAAGCAGCTTCAGGGCCTTGTGATAGACGCTGTCGGGACCAATTGTGATTGGGGGCGTACTCATACAATCAGAAACCTGCATGATCCGGCTCCTTCCTGCTCCTGTGCCGCAAGCTACGAGAGCGACGGCTGATGCCGGCAGTAGATGGCGGCTTCCGGCATCCCGACGATAGGCTTATGATAGCCGTGTCTTTCTGCTTGTAAGAGAAGATCTACACATACAAGGTGAACATATCTTCTCTACTTATGCGAACGCCGCGCCGCGCTCGATCGCCGCAGCATGTGATTTCATCAGCGCCGATACTTCAATCGCCTGCAGCAAGCCCAATGACTCGAGCATCGCTTCGGAGACTTGCGCAATGTCGCGCTGACCGTCGAGTTGGATGAGCTTGCCCTGCCGGCGATAATACTCGATCAGCGGCAGTGTCTGGGCGAAATACACTTCCAGGCGGTGGCGTGCGGTCTCGAGCGTATCGTCGGCGCGCTGATAGAGCCGGCCGCCACATGTGTCGCAGACGCCCGCTTGCCGAGATGGGAACGAGGAGCTATTGTGGATCGCCCCGCAGCCCGCGCAGATCTGGCGTCTGGCCAGGCGCCGCAGCAACACATCGTTCGGCACATCCAAGAACAGGACATAATCGATCTGCCGCCGATGCTTGGCCAGCGCGGCATCGAGTGCGATCGCCTGCGCCGCGGTGCGCGGGAAGCCGTCGAACAGCACGCCGTCGTCGCAATCCGCGCAGCCAACCCACTCGACAATCATGCCAATAACTAACTCATCCGGCACCAGCTCGCCGCGATCCATAAAGCCTTGCGCCTGAAGCCCCAGCGGCGTGCCCTGCTTGATCGTGGCGCGGAAGAGATCGCCGCTTGATACATGTGTTAGACCAACTTGCTGCTCGATCACCAACGCCTGAGTGCCTTTACCTGCGCCGGGAGGGCCAAGCAGAATCACATCCATCATTCTCACCTTATAAGTCGCAGCCGACGCAGCCATTGCATCGCCTGTCCGACCGTAACGCCACTGTTTCGATCAGCGCGCCGCGTGCGGTTTCGCGGAAATGTTGAAACAACGCATTGGTCACATGCTGTGATGCTAGTGTCCATGCGCAAGTTACAAATCAGTTCCAGGCTTTTGCAATCGGGTTTGTGGCTTTAGTCGCTAGGCGGTTCCTAGTGCGCTTTCAGTGCGGGCGATAGGTCATAGGCAATAGGTTATAGGCGTTCTGATGCCCAATAACCCATCACCGATAACCTTGCTTGGAACTGCACTAGAACAGTGATGAAGTATTCGCCTTCAGTATACCCGCTTGTTCTCATTGGCGCCCAATCGCACGAAGTGGCGGGCAGCCGCCTCAGCAAAGCGCTGAGCCAGGATGGGAAAGCTGCGGAAGTGCAGGTGAATGTACGAGGCGAAGATAGAACCAATCTGCGCACCTTCGACGCGTGGCGCTGGCTGTACGGCGCCAGGCAGCACAATATAAGCCGATCGCGCTCGGCCATCCAGTCCGGCCCAGGCCGAGTAGTGAAACTCATGGCCGCGAACCTGCTCGCCAGCCCGCCACAGCCAGCCATCGTGCAGCGCCTGCACTGTGCGGTAGCCCATGCTCAGGCGGCCGGTCATGTGCGATGCGCCTGGCAGCGCGCCGACCATCGGGTGCATCGCGCCCTGCTGATCGACGATCGCTTCGGCCAGATACATCAGCCCGCCGCACTCGGCATAGATTGGCATCCCATCCACCGCCGCAGTGCGAAGAGCGCGGCGCATGGCCTCGTTGGCCGCTAACTCGCCAGCATACAGCTCGGGGAAACCACCGCACAGATAGAGCGCGCAAGTGCCTGGCGGAAGAGCCGGGTCGGTCAAAGGGCTGAAGAATTCAATCCGCGCGCCAGCATCGCGCAGCAGATCGAGATTATCTTCATATAAAAAACTGAACGCCGCGTCGCGCGCGACCGCGATTGTTGGGGTGACAAGGCGCCGCGGCGGTAACGCGCTAGGTAAATTGACAGAACCTGCCAGCGGAACAACTGACTGCGCGATGGCAATCACCTGATCAAGGTCGACAGTCGCCTCAACTTGGGCGCGGACATACTGGAGCCAGACATCCCATTGGCCAGGCTCGGTGGCTGGGATCAGACCAAGATGGCGCTCGGGCAGGTGCAGTGACTCGTGGTTCGCGATGAAGCCAACCACTGGTACGCCCACGCTGTCGTCCAGCGCCTCGCGTATGATCGCGGCATGGCCCGCGCCGCCAACGCGATTCAAGATAACGCCAGCCAGGCGCACGCGTGGATCGAAATCGCGCAGACCCTGAATTAGCGCGGCGGCGGTGCGTGCCATCGCTCCTGCATCGAGTACCAGCAGCACCGGCGTGCCGGTCAGGCGCGCCAGATGCGCAGCGCTGCCGGTGTCGTCGCTGCCGGACAGGCCGTCGAATAGGCCCATCACGCCTTCGATGAGCGCCAGGTCGACACCCTGCGTGTGCCGCGCCAGCAGCGCGACGGCCTGATCCTCGGCCAGCATCCACGTGTCGAGATTGTGGCAGGCGCGCCCGGCCGCGCGCCGGTGGTAGCTCGGGTCGATATAGTCAGGCCCAACCTTGAAGGGCGCCACGCGCAGCCTGCGCGCCGCTAACGCAGCGATCAACCCGGCGGTGACGGTGGTCTTGCCACTGCCGCTCATGGGCGCGGCGATCATGAGGCGAGGAGTTGTAGTCATAGTACTCACCAATCCACAGATTACGCAGATTACATAGACAGCATATCGGTAAAAATCTAAATCTGTGGTATCTGCGCAATCTGTGGATTGAACCATTACTGATCCGCGTTGGGCTCCTGACTGAGCCAAGCGGCGATCGCATCGCGCAACGCCACCGCGCGCGCCGGGCTGGCGCCATCGGTGCTGACGGCGATCGTCACACCATCGCCGCGATAGACCGCCGGCAGATGAAAACTGCCCTCGGCCGGCGTATCGGCGACATTGCACAGCAGTCCTAGCGCCGCCGCGTCAATGGCTACCTGCGCGTTGACCGCGCGCTGATTGGTGGCGGCAAACACCAGCCGCGCGTCTTCTAGGTCGCCGGCAGCATACCTGCGCTGCTCCCAGCTGATCTGGCCTGCGGCGGCCCAAGATTGCAGCTGCTCGGTGGCGGCAGGGCTGATCAGCCGCACCGCCGCGCCGGCCGCCAGTAGCCCGCGCACCTTGCGCTCGCCGACTGCGCCGCCGCCAACCACAACCACCGGCGCGCCAATCAAAGAGGTGAGAGTGATCGGATATGTAGATATTCGAGATTCCACGCTCGTTTCCGCTCCTGTATCAAATGGAGATGACAAGATAAGTGTAGCTGATCACTTTGTCATCTTGTCATCTTGTCACGCCTTCTCCGTAACGCCCGCGTCGGCGAAGGTGGCCATCTCATCGAGAAGCTTGCACGCGGCGATACACAGCGATTGGCCGAGCACCGCGCCAGTGCCTTCGCCCAGCCGCAGATCGAGGTCGAGCAGCGGGCTCAGCTCAAGCTGCTCGAACACCGCCTGGTGCCCGCGCTCGAGCGAGCGGTGCCCGGCGATCAGGTATGGCTGCACGGCCGGCGCCAGCCGCTGCGCAATCAGCGCGGCCGCACCAGAGATAAAGCCGTCGATCACCACTCGATTGTGGTCGATAGAAGCTGGTTCACCTGGCAGGCCTCCAATCACAAGTACTCGTGCCGAGGAGCTATTATCCACAGATTGCACAGATTGCACAGATATGGCTACTATTGGCGAAAATAATCTGCGAAATCTGTGTCATCTGTGGATGAAGCCCTGTACAGTTTTAAAATTCGATCCCCTTCTGCGCGTGGATGCCCTGCTCGTTGAACGGGTGTTTGATCTCATGCATCTCGGTGACGAGATCGGCGAAGGCGATCAGCGCGGCCGGTGCATCGCGCCCGGTGATGATTAGGTGCAGCATCGGCGGCTTGTTAGCGCGCAGCCAAGCCACCACCTCGTCGGCGTCGAGCCAGCCGAAGTGCATGACATAGGTAAACTCGTCGAGCAAGAAAATATCATAGTCGCCGCTGGCAATCTTCTGCTTGGCGGTCTGCCAGCCGTGCAGCGCCTTGGCCTGGGTCTCGTCGAGGTCGCGGCTGGTCCAGGTGAAGCCATCGCCCATCGGCGTCAACTCGATGCCCATGCGCTCCATCGCGCGCAGCTCGCCGAAATGAGCATTCTCGTGCTTGAAGAACTGGATGCCGCCGAGGCGCATATCGCGGCCCCATGCGCGGGTGAGGATGCCGAGCGCGGCGGTGGTTTTGCCCTTGCCATTGCCGGTATTGACGATCACCAGGCCTTTCTGCTGGTTGGCCCGGCGGTTGCGCGCGCGGCGCGGCTCCGCAGCCGGGGGCGAACTCTGCCGCGTCGTATCGTCCGCCACGGCCTGGTCGGCGCTGTCGATTTCAACCGACTGATCATCCGGACGGTTGGATGGCATAACCATAGGAGCTCCTGATTCGATACGCTTCCAATCTCTCTAGCGCGGCTCGAAGGGCATAAAAATCCTCTTCAGCGCTGACTGAAGAGGAAAGAAGGCGATGCCCCAAAAGGACCACGTCTCCCTTCCCTTCTCCACGAGGGAACAAACGGGATGCGATACGGCGGGTTATCGGGCTCGGAGCGCGCGTAAAAAGCGTGGCTCCCTACCGTTGCGGGACAGCGCCGGACTGAAACCGGCTTCCCCCATTGCGCGCCGTGCATCCGGGCATGGCGCACCGTATCGTGGCGCTTGGTTGTTGCGCGGGATTATAACAGCGTGAATGGGCAGCGTCAAATTGGCCTAATTGCCAGCCGTTCTCGGGAATGATACAATCGGCTACAATCAATGAGTTCTTATTGGCAGGGCTTACGCAGTGGCGACCAAATGCCTTCATAGCCTTCGGCAGAGTGGTACTCTATTTTTATCGTTTTTCGTTTTTGCGCTCGTAGAGCGCAAAAACGAAAAACATTGAATCGTGAAGTACCATGCTGCCGCAGGCTTAAAACAGATCGTCGAGGCAACCGCGTAACTCCTGCTGTTGATACATCTGGCGCCCGCCATGAAAAGGATAACCTATGACCACCGAAGCCAACCCGACGCTCGTGCGCGGCGCCTGCCCGCACGACTGCCCGGATACGTGCGCTACACTCACCGAGGTGCGCGACGGCAAGGCGGTGCGCTTTTATGCCGATAAGCACCACCCAATCACACAGGGATGGCTGTGCGCCAAGGTGCGCCCGTATCTTGAGCGCGTCTATGCGCCCGACCGGCTGCACGACCCACTGCGGCGCGTTGGCCCGAAGGGCAGCGGAATCTGGGAGCGCATCTCGTGGGGGTCGGCGATCGACGAGATTGCGACCCGCTGGAAGGCGATCATCGCCGAGCATACGGCGGCGGCGATCCTGCCCTACTCTTATAGTGGCACGCTCGGCCTGCTCCAGCTTGGGATCTGCAACGCGCGGCTATGGAACCGCATGGGCGCCAGCGGGCTCGACCGGGCGATCTGCTGCGCGGCGGCTGAACTGGCGGTCGAGTCGACTCTAGGAGTGCGCTGGGCGCCTGACCCAGCCGACGTGCTGCACAGCCGGCTGGTGCTGATCTGGGGCCATAATCCAGCCAGCACCGGGCCACACTTTATGCCGCTGCTGCGCCAGGCTCAGAAGCGTGGCGCGTATGTGGTGGTGATCGATCCACGCCGCACGCTGACCGCGCGTAGCGCCGACGAGCATATCCGCCCGCGCCCGGCCACCGACGGCGCGCTGGCGCTCGGGCTGATGCATGTGATCTTCGCCGAGAACCTGCACGACGAGGCATGGCTGGAAGGCTACAGCATCGGCTGGCGTGAGCTGCGCGAGCGCACGAGCGCGTACCCGCCCGCGCGCGTGGCCGAGATCACCGGTGTGCCAGCCGAGACGATCGTCGATCTGGCGCGGCGTTACGCCACCACCAAGCCCGCGCTGCTGAAAACCGCCGACGGCGTGCAGCGCCATGGCAACGGCGGCCAGACCTTCCGGGCGCTGTGCTGTTTGCCCGCTGTGGCCGGCCAGTACGGGCTGCGCGGCGGCGGGCTCAGCTACAGCGCCAGCGGCTATGTGCGCTGGAACGCTGAGGCGGTCGGGCATGCCTCGGCGTGCCCGCCAACCCCGCGCGCGATCAACATGAACCGGCTCGGCGCGGCGCTGATGGGCGAAGCCCAGGACCCGCCGATCAAGTCGCTGTACGTCTTTGCGGCCAACCCGGCCACCTCCGCACCGAACGCTGGTCTGATCGCGCAGGGGCTGATGCGCGACGACCTGTTCACCGTCGTGCATGAGCTGTTCATGACCGATACCGCCAGCTATGCCGACATCGTGCTGCCGGCGACGAGCCAGCTCGAGCACGTCGATCTGCATAAAGCGTATGGGCATCGCAACTTACAATACAACAACCCGGCGATCGCGCCATTGGGCAAGGCCAAGAGCAACTGGGATGTGATGCGACTCCTAGCCGCGGCCATGGGCTACAATGAACCCTGGCTGCGCGAGAGCGGCGAGGAGGCCATCCGCGGCGTGCTCGACGCGACCCGTGCGAGCAACCAGCATCTGGCCGGTATCACGCTCGAGCGCTTACAGCACGAAGGCACCGTGCCGCTCAGCTTCACACCCGAAAACGGCGTGCCTTTCGCCGACGGCCGCTTTCCGACGCCTTCGGGCAAAGCCGAGCTGCGCTGCGAGGCCATGCGCGACCACGGCATCGACCCACTGCCGCAGTACCGACCCCCAGACGAGTTCCGCGATGCGTCAGTTGTCCGCAGTCCGTTGTCAGTTACAGAGGACGATAATCGACAAACTACGAACTACGGACTACGGACTACGGACTCGCCACTAGTGCTGATCTCGGGTGCTTCTCATCACTATGTCTCGAGCAGCTTTGCGAACCAGCCGAGCCTGATGGCGAAAGAAGGCACGCCATTCGTCGAGATCCACCCGGCTGACGCGCTGGCGTGCGGCATCGCCGACGGCGGCATGGTGCTGGTCGAGAGCGCGCGCGGCGCATGCGAGCTGCGCGCTGTGGTTACCGACGACGTGCCGGTGGGCGTGGCGGTAGCGCCAAAAGGACCATGGGCCCGGCTAGCGCCCGGCCAACGCAACATCAACTGGACGACGTCCGACGCGCTGGCTGACCTGGCTGGGCAGAGCACGTTTCATAGCAACCTTGTCAGCATTCGCCCGGTCGAACGCTGAGATCGAGCCACAGAGGCCACTGAGAACGCAAAGAAGCAGCTTTTCTCATTCTCCTTTTTTGGTTTTTGCGCTCTACGAGGGCAAAAACCAAAACATTAAACATAAAGTGCCGCGGTTGCGGTTCCTGAGCTTGTCGAAGGGGAGCGTGCCGAAGGCAAAAACCGCGCGAAAGGGCAACCGCATAGGGTCTAAATAAAGAGGAGCAACCTATGGACACCACGACCTTAATCATCCTAGGCGTCGTCGTGTTAGTACTGATCGGCACGGTCGCCATGATGCTCCAGCGCAGCTGGGGTAGCTCGCTCGATCGCGCGGCCGCGGCGCCAAACGTGCACTACCATAGCGTCACCGATATTCCCGATGCGGAGCGAGCCGCGATTCGCGCCTTGATCGACGGCGGCAATAAAATCGCCGCGATCAAGCATGTGCGCGAGCTGACCGGCCTGGGGTTAAAAGAGGCCAAAGACTACGTCGAGAGCTGGCAGCAGACTGGTGCGGCGCCGGAACTGACCGTGAGTATCGACGCGCCACCGGCCGGTGGCCTGGAGGAAGTGCATCGGCTCATGCTCCAGGGCCAGAAGATCCAGGCGATCAAGGTCTATCGTGAGCTGACCGGCGTAGAATTGAAAGAAGCCAAAGACTATGTCGATGCTCTGGAGTCGGGTGGTCCGCTGCCCGCGGCCAAGCCAGCACCAATAGGAAGCGGCGATCTGGCTGAAGTACACGCGCTGGCGCTCCAGGGCCAGAAGATCCAGGCGATCAAGCTGTATCGCGAGATTACCGGCGCGGGATTGAAAGAGGCCAAAGACTATATCGACGCACTCTAAATCGTCGAGCAAAGAAGAAACGGCCGCCATTTGGCAGCCGTGAGGAAAAGGGTACGGCGTGAGGCCAAACAGCAACGCTACCAGCGTGGCCAGGATGACCGCCGCAATCATCAGGTGTACTGTGACTATCTATCACGACGCGTGCCAAGAATCACTCGAAAAATGACCTGTTTCGACAAATCTAAAGCCCAAACCTCTTATAGATGTCGTCGAAATGATGAGATAGATCATGCTCGTATATTGTGCTGCTGGGTTTCCTTAGGCAGCTGGGCGTTGAGCCAGGTCTCGACGTATGCGTGAGCATCGTGTGGATATTCGTATTGCAAGTGATCGGCTGCCTCAAGTGCAATCCAATGAAAAACTCGCAGGCTTGCATATAAAGCGCGACGAACATCCGCGGCATCGTACTGCGCGTACGTGCTGCCCAGATCGGCTATGATCCGCGGATCGGCCCACTGTTCGAGAAAACGGCCCGCGTGCCATGTCTGATATACGGGACCGTTGATCGCCTGTGCATGCCATTCGATCAAGCGAAGTAGCAACCACTTCATATGGATGTCGCAGCTTGTTTTGGCAACGAATACTTCGCCACGGCGCAGTTTCTTCGCGACCCAGATCGCATGATACAAAAAGTCGTTGACGAGTTCGCCATACTCCGCCGATGTCGGCAGCTTGAGGCGCGGCTGTTCGGAAGGCGGTGCATGCACGAGGCCAGCGATCGCCGCATCTTTATCAAATAAGATCCGCACGCCATGCTGAAATACCCGCGCAACTTCTACCGGGAGCGCATGCTGGAGCATGTGCTGAATGTACCCGGTCGGAATAAACGTGAAATCGACGTCGAGCCCGCCATCGAACAGCGCGCGCCGTTCGGTCAAGCCGCCAACCGCGGTTGGTTCGAGAAAGGTCAGCCGCGCATCCCCGATCGCCGAGAGCCATTCGGCTGATGCAAGGTATGGCTGCGGATCATCCGCCACGATCACGACGTCTAAATCCGACCACTCATCCGCAGGATGGTCGGCCCGGGCACGCGAGCCGACAATGAAAGCCGCCCGAATATCGGGCCGCGCTTCTCCCCAGGCAATCACCCGTTCGATGATCCGATCCATCGCTCTGTCGATCATCACAGATACGTTCCTTCTACGATACCGGCTCGCAGCTATTGTAGCAGATCAACCCCTGCGACGCGCCGATCGTAATCTGGTATCAATTTGCTCAATCGTACGCATTGATTTTGCACCACGCACAACGTATCGTATCTCATATCTGCGCTCATACCATGTTTGCATGCGCGTACCCGAGGTCGACAATGAAAATCTTGATAGTGGATGATGACCCCTTCCAGCGCCGCCTGCTACGCGCCCTACTCGCGCGCCTAGACTATGATGTGCGCGATGTGGCAAATGGCGAGCTGGCTTGGAGTTTGCTTCAACAGGAAGCGATCTCGATTGTTATCACCGATTGGATGATGCCGACCCTCGATGGACCAGGGCTGATTCGTCGCATCCGTGGTGCGAATCTGCCAGGCTACACCTATATCGTGCTGCTGACCGCAAAGGGTGATCTGACCGATGTGGTCGCCGGTTTGGATGCTGGCGCAGACGACTACCTGACCAAGCCTTGTGATACGAACGAACTGCGTGCACGCATTGCGATCGGGTCGCGCATCGTCGATCTTGAGATGCGGCTACGCGAGGCGCGCGATACCGATAGCCTGACCGGGTTGAGGAACCGCCGCGCGCTCACCGCGAACGCCAACAGTGAATTGGTTCGGGCGCAGCGCAACGGAACGAGCCTGAGTGTGGTTTTGCTTGACGTCGATCACTTCAAGCAGGTCAATGACCGCTACGGTCACCACATCGGCGACCAGGGGCTGTGCCTGATCGCTGCAACCGTGGTGCAAAATGTCTGGCCATATGATATCGTTGGGCGCTGGGGCGGGGAGGAGCTGTTGATCGTGCTGCCAGAGACCACGCTTGCCCAGGCCGCCATGGTTGCTGATCGGGTGCGCGCGAGCATTCGTGCAACACCGCTACTCTTGGAGGACGGCCGACAGGTTGAGTTGGCTGCTAGCTTTGGTGTAGCGAGCATCGAGTCGACAGATGTCGCCACGCTCGATGCGCTGTTACAACAGGCTGATGCCGCGCTCTATCAAGCGAAAGCAGATGGGCGGAATCGGGTCTGTACGGCCGCCAGCATTGACGCACTATAGGGTCGCCGTATCAACGTGAGGCATCGCTTGCTACTGGCTCCAGGTGTCCGCCTGCCGCAGCCCGATCTAACACCGCGAGGATCGTCTCGACCAGCGTTCGGGCCGACGCGGCACTAAGTTCCACTGCGACCCGCGCCCCCGGCCCCTGCGCCTCATTCACGAAATCGATGTTCAGCGCATGTTCCAACGGCGCATGGAACGGATGGTCATACGACACGTTCGCCTGACGTAAAGTGAACCACCCGCTTGTTCCCTTGCCGCTGCCGTCGATCGCCACTTGCTGAACAATCATCGTACACATCGATCGCACTCCTTATGATCGGCTAGAGCGCTGGTCAAGTATTCGGAAGCTAACCGCGAATAATGCTCATCTACACGAACATAGTACAAAATATTCGCCTATATTCGTGCAATTCGTGGATTCTTGACCGATATTCTAGGCTGACTGCGCCGGCGTTCCGAGATAGGTTTCAAGAAAAGCGAACACCTTCTGCCAGCCGTCGACTGCCTGCTCCGGCCGATAGTTCGGCCGGTGATAGTAGAAAAAGCCATGGCCGGCTTTCGGATACATATGGAACTCGTAGGTTTTGCCCTGCCGCTTGAGTTCTTGCTCGTGTTGGGCCACTTGTTGCGGTGTGGGGCTGTGATCCTCATCGCCAAAGAGGCCTAGCAGCGGGCATGACAGGTCTTTGGTATAGTCGATCGGGGCGACCGGCCGCTTGGGCGTGAGGTCCGATTGTGCCATCACCACTCCCCCGCCCCAGCAGTCGACGGCAGCATCGAACCCCTGCACCCGGCATGCGGCGAGGAAGGCATGGCGGCCGCCTGAGCAGGTGCCAAAAACCCCTACTTTGCCCGCGAAATAGGGCAGCGAGCGCAGGTACTGCATCGCTCCCGCAAGATCGCCCAGCACTTGATCGTCGGACACGCCGCCCGCCGCGCGCACTTTGGCCGCCACATCCTCGGGAGTCCCATGGCCGTCGCGATAGTAGAGATTGGGTGAAATAGCCACATAGCCATGGTGGGCGAACCTGCGAGTGGCCTCGCGGTACCATTCATCCCAACCAGGCAGATGGTGAACCAACACCAGCCCTGGGAACGGCCCAGCCCCCATGGGCCGCGCAAGATACGCATTGATCAGCTCTCCATGATTGCCGGGCATCGAGACGGTTTCCGCGAGCATGCCTTCGTACATATCTGTTTGGTACATCGCGCCCCTCCCGATCTATGGGAACATCGATAGATATTCCCCGTAGCCTTCTTCCTCCAAGCGCTCCACTGGTATGAATCGCAGCGCGGCCGAGTTCATACAATAGCGTTGGCCGGTGGGGGCCGGGCCGTCGTCAAAGACATGCCCTAGATGGGAATCGGCATGTTTGGATCGTACTTCTGTGCGGGTCATGAACAATTTGCGGTCGGTGTCGGTGGCAATATTGTCTGGCTCCAAGGGCTTGGTAAAGCTCGGCCAGCCGGTCCCTGAGTCATACTTATCGAGCGAGCTGAATAACGGTTCTCCAGAGACGATATCCACATAGATACCGGGGTGCTTATTGTCCCAATAGGCATTGGCAAAGGGTCGCTCGGTGCCTTCTTGCTGTGTCACTTTGTATTGTTCGGGCGACAGTTGCTGCCGAAGTTCGGCATCCGCTGGTTTGGTATAGTTCGCCATGGCGATCTCCTCAAGAAGTGCGCATCGTGCAGCACAGGCGCAACACTGGTCCACACAACCGCTGTTTCATATGTGTAAGTCCTATTTATCAACAAGATACGGATGAATCTATGCAATGGATGGCATTGCATCGCGAGCACCTGTTCAGTCTACCAGGTGATTAGGGTATAATGCGCCCTTATCGACATGATTTACGCAATCGCTCGCGTTGCAGACGACCTTGCCTGCGGCAGCATGGCACCTCCCAATGTTCGCTGTTCTTCATTTTTCGCTCTACGAGCGAAAAATGAAGAACAGAAAGAAGATAAAGAAACGCTCGAAGATAATAGAATGAGAAAAAGATGTATCAGCCGACCACCCGCGTTCTGACGATTCTTGAGCTGCTGCAGGCCCGTGCGAGCCTGAGTGGATCAGAGCTTGCCGCGCGCCTGGAGGTCGACCGCCGGACTGTGCGGCGCTACATTACGATGCTGCAGGATCTTGGCATTCCGATCGAAGCGATCTACGGACCGTATGGTGGCTATCGCATACGACCGGGTTTCAAGCTGCCGCCGCTGATGTTGACCGACGACGAGGCATTGGCGATCACCCTCAGCCTGATCGCCGCGCGGCGTCAAGGCATTGCCGCCGATGCCCTGGCGATCGAGGGAGCACTGGCCAAAATCGAGCGAGTTCTGCCGCAGGGCCTACGCGAACGAGTGCAGGCGGTCCAGGCGGTGGTCTCCTTTAGTCCCACGCCGCCGGCGCCCCAGCCACAGGGCGAAATCCTTATGTGTCTCAGCATGGCCGCGCAACAGACGCGCCGCGTGCACCTACGCTATCAATCGCACCGCGAAGAAACCGCGCGCAGCTTCGACCCCTATGGTGTGGTTTATCACTGGGAGCGCTGGTACACCATTGGATGGTGCCACCTACGTAACGCAGTGCGGGTCTTTCGGCTCGACCGTGTGCTCTCCGCCGAACTCGAGACCGAAACATTCGCGCGCCCGCCGGAGTTTGATAGTCTCAAACAAGTGCTTCAGTCGTTGGCGACTGCGCCGTGGGGCTGGCAGATCGAGGTATTACTAGAAACAACGTTGGCCGAGGCGCAGCGACGTATTCCGCCTGGCAACGGGCTGCTCGAGCAGGCGCCGAGCGGGGTGGTGATGCGCGCGCATGTCGAACGCCTCGATTGGATGGCGCGCATGCTTCTGATGTTGAAGTGCCCATTCGTTATTCGCCAGCCGCCCGAGCTGCGGGCAGCCCTGCGCCAGGTCGCGGCCGAAGCTGCGGCGCTAGCGGAGCGCGAAGAGTCGCCTGCAGTAGAAGCAAGAAGCCAGGAGTCAGGAGTGCGGAGATGATTGATATAAGCTAGACACAGTTTGCAATCTACAATCGGGTACCCACACCCAGAGGGTACCCGGTGAATCTGCAGTGATCTAGGCGGCAAGCCAACCGCCATCGACGGCAAGAATCTGGCCGGTGAGCCAGGCCGCGGCTGGCGACGCCAGGAAGATCGCGGCGCCGACGATATCTTCGGGCACGCCGATCCGCTTGATTGCCGGCCGCTCCATCAGCTTACGAACATAGTCGGGGTTCTCGAGCCGCTTGGCCATCAGCTCGGTGCGCAGTGGGCCGGGCGAAATGCCGTTCACCCGCACGCCACGCTCGCCCCATTCGAGCGCGAGTGAGCGGGTCAAGTTGATCATCCCGGCCTTGCTGGCGTTGTAGGCGGCGGCCTTATGCACGTAGCTGCCGACGTGGCCGTGGATCGAGCAGATATTGACGATGCAGCCTTCACCCTGGCGCAGCATGACCATGCCGCCGATCTGGCAGCAGATGAACGTGCCGGTCAGATTGACGCCAATGATGCGGTTCCACTCATCCAGCGCCAGATCCTCCGCCGGCTTGGGGATGTTAATACCGGCGTTATTCACCAAAATGTCAAGCCGGCCGTACGTCTGAACGGCGAGATCGACCAGGTCATGCACCTCCTGTTCATCGGTGATATCACAGCGCGCAGCGAGCGCCACGTCACCGCGCGCACAAATCCCCGCGGCGCTTTCCTGCGCGGTTTGCTCGTCCTGATCGCCGATCACTACACGCGCGCCGGCCGCGGCGAAGCTGCTTGCCAGCGCCGCACCCAGCCCGCGCCCGCCGCCGGTGATCATCGCGACCCGGCCGCTGATGTCGAACAGATTAGAAGCCATACTTGCTCCTCATGTGTAGAAGTCAGAAGTCAGCAGCCAGAAGTAGGGACTCGCGATAATGCATCCCGATGACCCGATGACAAGATGCGTCTGCTCATCTTGTCATCGGGTCACCCGTGCGCAGGCTCGGGCAGCTGACCGCTTTGGCGGCCGCGTAGACCGAGGAGCGCGCGTGCTTCGGCGGGCGAAGCCGGCTCGCGATCCAACTCGCGGGCGATTCGTACGGTGCGCGCCACCAGCCGCGCGTTATGCTCGACCAATTCGCCATGGCGATAGTACACGTTGTCTTCCATGCCAACGCGCACGTTCAGCCCGATCGCCAGCGCCATTGTCGTGATCGGCAGCTGCGTGCGCCCCATCGAGCTGACGTTGATAATGCTTTCGGGCGGCATGCGCTCGACCATGCCCATGAGGTTGCGTGGCGACCCGCGCAGCCCACCCTGGGTGGGCGTGTGGAGAACACAATTGATCAGATACGGCGGTTCGAGCAATCCGGCGCCGATCAGATACTCGGCCTCCTCCAGCATCGCCTCGTTGTAGGCTTCCAGCTCCGGCTTCACACCGCGCGCCTGCATCTCTTGCGCGAAACGGACGATATCGGAGCGGTGGTTGCTGAAGAAGACCTGCTGCCCACGGATGAAGAAATTCAGCAGCCCCAGATTCAACGAGCACATCTCCGGCGCCAGGAGCACGGTGTTCAGCCGCTGCTCGACTGGCAGCACCGGGCTGCCGCCGGTTGTGAGCTGGATAATCGCGTCGGTCTCGGCACACAGTCGCTGGTGCAGCTCGCGGTAGATCTCCAGGCTCATCGTGTTAGTGCCGTCGGGGTTACGGGCATGAACATGCAGAATGGCCGCGCCCTCGCGCCAGGCCGCAATCCCCTGCGTCACGATCTCGTCGGGCTGCTCCGGCAGGTTGGGGTTGGCTTCTTTCCCATGAATCCCACCCGTCAGGGCGCACGTAATGATCACTTTTCCAGCCGGATCGGGCATGACTATTCCCCTGTAGGCATGAAGAACCGAGAACTGAGAACGGGGTACCCTCTGGGTGAACCGAGCATGAAAGATCGATCTTCGTTAATCTACAATCTGCAATCCTTCGACTGCGCTCAGGAAAGGTCTGCAATCTGCAATGGTACTATGTGTAGACCGCCAGTCTCGCCAAATGACTCGTAGGGGCCGGCTCGCCAAGTTCGCCGAGGAGACCCGCAAAGTCGAGCGACTTCCGGCTGAATATGATCGCGCCATCCTTCCGCGGCCACTCATTCGGAGACCGGTCCCACGCCAGCTCGAGCCCATTGAAATCCGGATCGTGCAGGTAAATCGCCTCGTGCGTGCCGTGGTCGGACGCACCGTCGATGCCCCAGCCGCCATCCAGCAGCCGAACGAGCGCGGCGGCCAGGTCGCGGCGCGTCGGGTAGTTGATGGCGAAATGGTAGAGCCCGGTCGTGCCGGGAGCGGGGGGCGATCCGCCCTGGCTTTCCCAGGTGTTGAGGGCGATATGGTGATGGTAGCCGCCCGCGGAAAGAAAAGCGGCGGTGCCCATGTTCATCAGCAGATCGAAGCCCAGCAGGTCGCGGTAGAAGTGGATCGCCCGCTCGAGGTCGGCAACTTTGAGATGTACATGCCCGATGCGGGTCTCCGCCGGAAGCGCTGTGTTGGTCATGGCTCATGAACCTCCAATTGCTTAAGGTATCATCACAGGGCTTATGCAATCACTGGCAAAACACGGATTTTGTTCTTCGTATCGAACGAAAAAACGTTCGAGAGATTTTTGATCCGTGGTAGTATGCCCCAATTCTTCCGGTGACGCAAATGTATGGTCTGGCTTGGAAAAGCTTGCCGCTCGATCCATCCGCAGACTGATGCGTGAATGGCGGATAACTGCTATGCTGAACACATTGTTGACAGTCACTTTTGAAGCAAATGAGGAGTGCATGAATACTCAGGCGTCGGTGCTTGCTCACATATTCGTACGGGTACACCTGCGGATCGGAGAATAAGCCGATTCTCTTCCGGATGTGCTTTGGTACATCGAGCTCGAATTAGTGCGTCCTGGCAGCAGCTTCAGTGCGGCTACCTTGGCGATTGATTCAGAGCCTTGTCTGAGGCATGGGAGAGGATAACGCCTTCGCCACTGGTGCACTTGTGCCCCGTGGCATTTGTATGTAGCATGTCCGACGAGGACCGCTTCTGCTCGCCGCGCCCAGCGCCGACCATTGATGGCGGCTCGCCGACGCGGTAAATGTGCTCCAGAACTCTAGACCAGCCACGGGGAAATCCCGCGGCTGGTTTTTTGCATTCTCGCCACCTCCGCGCAATGCGGCGGTGGCACATCAGATAATCTGGAGTTCAAACGTGTCACATCCACGCAACAACCGATTTCAGTATCAAACGAAGACGCGCCGCACGCAGACTCGTCGCGGCGAGCAGGGATTCATCTGCCGCCACTGCAACCTGTACGTTCCCTGCGCCGCGATCATCGCTGGCGTGCAGAACCGCAACCACTGCCCTGGCTGCCTTTGGTCGCGCCATCTCGACGGGCTGAACGCCGGCGATCGCCTGGCCGGATGCCGGGCGACGATGAGGCCGATCGGGCTAACCACCAAGCGCTGCAGGAATAAGTATGCCAGCGAGCGAGATGGCGAGCTGATGATCATTCATCGATGCACTGTGTGCCCGAAGATCGTGATCAATCGGATCGCGGCCGACGACAGCGCCGCAGCGCTCTTCGAGCTCTTCGAGGATTCGTGTGCTTCCAGCGCCGCGCTCCAGGCCGAGCTTGGCAGTATCGGCGTGTCCATCCTCACCGCTCGCGACGCCAACCTGGTGCGGCGACGGCTGTTTGGAACTAACACCCGCGAAATACAGAAAGGAGCGTTAACGCTAGTAGAGTAGAGAGACGCGTTATCTCGCCGCGAAGAAATCGGCCAGCTCGGCGGCGACTTCCTCTGGCGCTTCCTCGGCGAGATAATGGCCGCAGTCGAGCGCACGGCCGCGCACGTCGCTGGCCCAGTCGCGCCAGATCGCCAGCACATCGTACCAGGCTTCGAGTTGCCCACGGCGACCCCAAAGGGCCAACACCGGGCAGGCGATCCGGCGATTCCCGCGATCGGCTTCGTCGAGCGCGAAGTCGATTGTGGCGCCGGCCCGGTAGTCCTCGCACATGGCGTGGATGGTTTCGGGATTGCGCACACAGCGCAGGTAGTCCGCGAGCGCTTCCGAATCGAAGAGATCGCGCGGGCCGCGAAAATAGAAGTTGTCGGGGTTGGCTCCGATCATCCGCTCTGGCAGCGGATCGGGCTGTGCAAGGAAAAACCAGTGCCAGTAGCCCAGGCCGAACGCCATGTTGGCGCGCCGGAATGCCTCACCGGTCGGAACGATGTCGAGCACGGCCAGCTTGCCAACGCACTCCGGGTGATCGAGCGCCATGCGATACGCGCAACGGCCGCCGCGGTCGTGCCCGGCCACGCCGAACCGATCGAATCCCAACTGCCGCATCACCGCGATCTGATCCTCGGCCATCGCGCGCTTCGAATACGGCGCATGATCCGTGGTGGTCGGCGGCTTTGAGCTATCGCCGTACCCGCGTAGATCCGCGGCGACCACGGTGAAATCGCGTGCGAGGCGCGGGGCCACCCGGTGCCAGATCAGATGCGTCTGCGGATGGCCGTGCAGCAGCAGCAGCGGCGGCCCGCTCCCGCCGTGGCGCACCCGAATGACCGCCGCACCCGTGTCAATCATGGCAAGCTCAAACCCTTCAAACATCGGCTTCTCCCTGCCCGCGTTACAGCGATGGAACTGTCAATCCAGGCGGGTAGATCAGGTAGACCGTGCCGCCGGATGCTTCCAGCCAGAGCGGCTCGAATTCGCTGCGTTGGTAAGTGACGCGCACCTGTGCATCGCTTGCGGCGGCGGGATCGTTGATGATCGGGTTGCCGGAAGGATCGAAGCCGACCAGCACCAGCAGGTGGCCATTGGTCGATGGGATGGTCGAGCCGGTCAGGTCGCCCTTCTTCCAGGCTATGCTCATCACCACCGGCACGCCGCCCGCGATCCACGGCTCGAGCTGAGCCAGGCTGGTGAAGCGCGCGACATAGCCTTCATAGCCCTGGGTAGCGGCGTAGGCGGTGTTGAACGGCCAATTGCCGTGCCCATCGTAAACCCAATCGTACACACCTTCTACGGCGGCGCGCACGCGCGGCTCGCATGGGCCGGTGTCGTGATTCCAATACCCGAGCACCATCGAGGTTGAGGTTGGGCTGCACCAGACTTCGCCGCCATCCGGGTAGACCATCTGCGAGCATTCTGGTACGTTCAGAAGCTTATTCCACAGCCTCGGGTCGCCCGCAGGCAGCGTGCTCGACTTCTTGATTGTGGTCGAGTACGCCAGCGAGACGTTCCGCACGCTGGGGATTGCGCCATTGGTGCTAAACAGCCGCAGCTTGAGCTGGAATGCATTGGCGATGGTCTTCTTGGCCAGCACAAGCGTATCCACCGCTACATATCCATCTGCGTCGCCCTGAAGCTTGACCGAGTGACGGTCGATAGTCGAGTGATCGGCGGCCCAGATCCCAAGGTTGTACCACTTGGTCCAACGAGTGCCGAGCTGCACGCGGATCTGCGTCTCGATCCACGAGCCGGCGGGCGTATCGGCGTTCCAGGAAGCAATCGCTTCAGAGAAGCCAAAGCTGGTGGGCACCACCGGGCTGGTGGGCACCCCCGGGCTGGTGGTCTCGCCAACGAAGAAGCTGCCACCGTTGTAGTAGTTGTGGCCATAGTAGCCGCCGGCAGGATAGGGGTCGCTGCCTGGATGCGCAGTCAGGGGATCGAACTGGAGCTTGCCGTCAGCAGCCAGGCTCACGCCGTCGCGCTGCCAGGCCGCGAATCCGCCGTCGGCCGCGCGCCAGCGCGTGAAGCCAGTCTGGTAATTGGACTTGTCCGCCGCGCTGACCGTTGGGGTCAGCAAAGTGAGGCATACGAACAGGCACAACACCGATGCCGGGAGCCGCAGGTGGGTCATCGTCGTTCCTCCTTCTTCGTTTTTTCGCTCTACGAGCATGAAACTCAGCTACCTTCTGGGCGAACGGGCACATGCGGAGTAACAGACCGAGCACAAGCTTTGGCTATTCACAATGGTCATTGCGTAAGTCCGACCATTATAGCGCATGGAGCGGACAAACAGTACATTGGCTATTCATTGGCAATTTGTGAAGTATAATCCAAACTTGGGCCGTTCCCACCTCATTTCGAAGGAGTGTATCCACGTCAGGCGAATCGAACAAGACCATTATCCGTCACTTCTTAGCCGCGCTTGATCAGCAGAACTTTGCGGCACTCAAGCAGCATCCCGGGCTGTATGAAACCGTGCAGCGCCACCCGCTCCTGAGCGCCGCCTTTCCGGACGCGCAGCATACCATTGAACAGCAAATCGCGGAAGGCGACATCGTCGCGACGCGTGCCAGTGTCAGCGGCACGCACTTGGGGCCATTCATGGGTGTGGCCCCAACCGGCAAGCACATGACGTGGAACGTGCTGCTCATGGATCAAATTGTCGACAGCAAGATTGTGTTGCATTATGCCAACGCCGACTGGATCGGTGTGTTGATCCAACTTGGGGTCATCCCGCCACCCCCCGCAGCGGCGCGATCATAGATTGGCAGTTTGAAGCGACCGCACGTCCGCCAATCCCGCCGATCACCCTGTCGTCGATCGGCAGCGGGATCATGGCCCATGCCGCGCTTGTGATTGCCTCGCCGGCGAGCTGCGGGTAGTGCGCCTGGAGCGCCGTCACGGTTTCGAAGAAGCGCGTCTCGCCACGGCGCACCACATCGGGAAGCGGCAAGGGCGCATCAAGCGCCAGGCGCCGCCAATAATCCAGATCACCGCTCGCATAGCCAATTGTATACACCATATCGAGCGTCCGGTCTTTGCCCACCAGACTGAGCAGGCCGCTGCTGGCGTCGAGCGCGCGTACACATTGGCGCAGCACTAGCTCCGCCGCCTGTGATGGCGTATGCAATTGTGTAAATACCCCGGTGACCAGTTGGAGCTGGGTGAGGTACGCAGCGGCTGAGCTTGGAGTGCGCGTGGGTTGAAGTGCGAAGGGGTTGCATGTTTCGCGGCCTGAGAGCGCACTCCGCGAGCGGTTAAATGTGCGGCGTGCGCGGCCTGATAGGCCTCAACATCGGCCCGGGCAAAGCGCAGCCGCGTCCCAATGCGCGTGGCCGGCAGCTCGCCGCGCCGCACGAGGCGCTTGACAGTCTCTTCTGCACAGGCCAGATAGGCCGCGACCTCGCGAACCGTCAGGAGCGATTCGGGTGCATCCACATGATACGCTTAGTAGTCGTGGAGAGTCGCGACCTGTTGTAGCAAGTCGTCTGCCAGCAATATGGCACAACAATGGGACATTTCGAAGACGGCAGGCGCGGATCGCTCCATAGTGGTATGCATGCCGCGTTGAGGTGCCAACGAATTCCGATAGGAACCGCTGGCGGTTGCGATCGCAGCCCGATCTATATCCCGCCCATGGCATACGCAATGCCACTCTGCAACGTGCTCTTGGTCGTCATGTCGTCGAGTTGGATGCCCAGTTCTACAAGCGCTTGTGCGACCTCCGGCCGGATGCCCACCAGCAGCACCTCCGTTCCCAGCAGTCGCGCGGCTTGGACAATGTGTATCAGTCCTTGTGCGACATGCGTATCGACAAGCGGAACACCCGTAATATCAAGGATCAGATAGCGCGTTTTCGATCCGGCGAGGAGCCGTAGTGTGCGTTCTTGGGCAATCTCGAGGCGCGCGTGATCCAAGGCGCCAACCAACGGCATCACCAGGACGGTGTCGGAGAGCGGCAAGATCGGCACGCTCATCTCCCGAATGACGGCATGCTGCTCCTCAATCGTCGCGAGTTGTGCGGCGATGGCGGCGCGCGCGGCTTCGGCTTCATCCTGGGCGCGCTTGGCCGCGTCGACTTGCGCCGCAAGCGCCTGGGTTTGCTGGCGAATAGTGCTTGTCATGGTGTTGAAGGCGGCGCTGAAGATACCAATTTCATCCGCCGACGACGCATCGGCCTGAATCTCAAGATCGCCACTGATGATCTTCTCGACCACCTGCGTAACTGTCTGCAGCCGATAGGTGATACGCCGCAGGACGAACTGGATAATACTGAGACCAATCACAACGCTCAGCACCACGGTGCCAAGCAATGTCCACTCCACCCTATATGCGGTTGTGGTAGCCGCTTGCACTTTCGCGTTCGCCAACTGGTGCTGGAGCCCCGTCAGCTGCTCAATCGTCGCGACAGCCTCGGAAGCGTGGCGATTGGTCTGGGCCGCCCGCCACTGCGTCGCTTCCTCGATCTTGCCCTCGTCGACAAGCTCAAAAAAGCGGGGCCGCGCAGTGACATACTGTTGATACGATTGCCTCCAGGCCGCGAGCAATGCCAGTTCTTCGGGGCCCCGCGCCCCAGCTTCATAGGATCTGATATTCTCGTCGACCGCGCGATACCAGTTGTCTTGGTCGGTGAGAATCCGCGCACGACCATCGGCGGTAAAGAGGCGGTAGTTGGCGATGCCGAAGCGAAGTTCCCAGAGCGCATTCTTGGCATTGGAAAGATAGACCGCGCCATCAAGATTGTCGTCAGCCGTCTCAACATAGGTGGCCGCGATATTGGTGAGACCCCACCAAGACACGAAGCCAACCAGAGAGACGAACAGCAGCATTGTGGCAAACCCCAGAATCAACTTGGAGCCAATCGAATTGAAGGCGCTCATGAAAGATCCTCCTTGCGCGATTCACGCATGGACGTTAGGTCGCGACTCGCGAACCAACGCCAATCGTTATAATAAATCGCGCTCAAGGATCTGAGTATCGCCTATTGGTACCGCACTGGCATAGGACACAAAGGGCAATAGGGTGCTATGTCACTTGCTTCTTCGTCACTATAAAAGCGGCGCCACCCCGCCGAAGCGTAGATCGGGCCTTCATTTCATGGAGGCGGCGTCGGTCTCGACCTGGCCGTAGGCGTTGAGCGCCGGGCCATAGCCGGCGTTGAAGGCTGGCTCGTTTGCCAGGACGTTGATTCAGATATGCCGATCTATGGCGCTGGCTCATCGCCTGTTAATAAACCTAGATCGGGCGCCTGGCCGTGCTCGCCGAGCAGCTTGCGCTGATCGTCGCGCAGGAATGCCAGCACGGCGCGGTAGGGCACCATGGTCTGTTGATCCTGGGTCTGGCTCTCAAGAATGCCGCGATTGATCAGGCTTTGCACCGTGGGAATTCCCACCTTGAGCAGATCGGCAATGGCGTCGAGCGTAAGAAATTCGGATTGCCGCTCCATGATATTGTCTCCCTCCCGCCTATGTATGATAGTTGTTCAATACAGGCACTGATCGCCTTGGAAGCAACAGCCGTGCCGCTAGCGTGAAAAAGTCGTCGTGGTTTCGCAAACATTCTGCCGGGCGACGAGCTATCGCTGGCGCACAATAATTCTTAGCATGCTCTCATCCTGCAGACGCGCGCCGGTACTATAATAAAGACCAGATCCAGCCGCTTCTCTTGATCCACGACGATGCCTTTGCGGGGCAGATTTGCACTCCGTCTGCCAGGCCACGCATCACCCTCTTACGACAGCGTTCGGCCTGAAGATCAGCTAGCAGTTCGCGGGGACGCGAGCCGATTGTGACAGGGCATCCGGTTGCCGGCGCGCTGGCGCCCAAAGGAGGTTGCATGACTACCAAGCTCAGCCGCCGCCAGGCGCTGCGACTCGCGCTCCTGAGCGGCTTCGGCGGCCTGGTGGCCGCCTGCACGTCGACGGCCAATCCGGCGGCCACATCCGGGCAGTCGCCGCAGCCCGCCGTGCCACCGGCGGCGAGTGTGGCAAACACCAGCACGCCCGCGTCGAGCACTGCCCTGCCGGCGAAGGCGCCAGCAACAACTGGCGCTGCGGCGCCAACCGCCGTGGCGATGCCCGAAGCGCCATCGGCGACTCTTGGCTCGGAGATCGCCCAGGCCGCGATGCTGTTGCTGGTGGCACTCGACGGCGATGCCCGGTCGAAAGCCACCTATGCGTTCGGCGACTCCGAGCGCCAGCGCTGGCACTGGACCACGCCCAGCGGGTTTCCGCGCAACGGGCTGCCGCTGCGCGACATGACCTCCGACCAGCGCACGCTGGCGCTGGCGCTGCTGCGCGCGAGTGTGTCTGAGGCCGGGTACCAAAAAGCGCTCGACATCATGTCGCTGCAGCGCGAATTAGGCAACGACCCCGACTTATATTATGTCACGGTCTTCGGTACGCCAGGCGCCGCGGAGTCGTGGGGCTGGCGCTTCGAAGGCCACCATCTCTCGCGCAACTTCACGATTATGGGCGAGCAGGTTTCCGCCACTCCCTTCTTTAACGGAGCATGGCCGACCGCGACAGATGCTGGAATGCGCGCCATGGCGCGTGAGGAAGACGCCGCGCGTGAACTGGTCAGCTCGCTCGACGACAGCAGACGCGCCGTGGCGATCTTCCAGACCCGAACGCTGACCAACCATGTCACCCAGAACCAGCCATATGTGCGCCCGCTCGATCCGGTCGGCATCGCGCTCGGCGACATCGCCGCCGATCAGCGCAAACTCGCGCTCGAAATCATCCAGACCTATCTTGGGGTGCTGCCCGAGAGCATCGCGACGCCAAGCTTCGAGCGTATCAGCGGCGCAGGCATCGAGAATATTCGCTTTGGCTGGGCCGGCAGCCTCGCGCCGCGCCGCCCGCAATATTACCGCCTGCAGGGCCCGACCTTCCTGCTCGAGTTCGACAACTCGCGCAATGGCGGCACGCATATTCATAGCGTATGGCGCGACTTTGAAGGCGACTTTGGCCAGCAGTTGTCGTAATATGCCGTGGCTCAAACATCATTGGTATCGTGCGCTCGCCCATGCCCTCGCGCTCGCGCCGCTGATCGTGTTGGCGATCGACTATCTGCGCGACGACCTGACCGCCAACCCGATCCGGTTCCTAACGCTCCGTACTGGGATAGTTGGGCTATTGCTGCTGGTGGCCGCGCTGGCCTGTACACCGGCCAATACGCTGTTCGGCTGGCGCCAGGCCATTCTGATTCGGCGCTCGCTCGGATTATATGCATTCACCTACATCGCACTCCATCTGCTGATCTACGCCGTATTCGACGCCGAGCTCGACTTCGAGCTGATCTGGCGCGACATTCAGGAACGGCGCGCGATGTCGGTTGGGCTGGTCGCATTTCTCATGCTGGTGCCGCTGGCGCTCACCTCGACGAGCGCCTGGCAGCGGCGCCTGGGCAAACGCTGGCGCATGCTGCACTGGCTGGTGTATCTGGCGGCGCCGCTGAGCGCCCTGCATTTCTTCTGGCTGGATCGGGATATCAAGGACGCGCCGATCAGATACGCGGTCGTCGTCGGAATACTATTGGCGCTACGGCTGCGGCCGGTGCGCAGGGCGATCGTGCGGCTGCGCTATCGCGCGGCCCGGTCGTGGGCCGGCGCAGCCGGACCGCCGCAGACGAACGAGCCGCCACCCGGCGCCGACGCGGAAGATCAGGCGCGACTACTCTGATCAGATGGTATCCGTATCTTGAGAGCGTTGACCCAGCATGCTTATTTCCATGGATTGATGAGCGCAATACCGGTGTCCTGGAAGTCGTCTTCATTGCGTGTCACGAGTGTATAGTTGTGATGGAGCGCGAGAGCCGCAATCAGCGAGTCGATCGCGGAAAGCCGCCTCCCGCCGCGTTCTAATTGTCCCGTGAGCGTTCCCCACGTGAGCATAACCTCGATATCGAGCAGGAGAATCCGGCCGCTAAAGCGGAGTAACAGATCCGTCATGAGCCAATCGCTCAGCGTCTCTTTGTGCTTCGAGATTGGCAATTTCTCAATGCCCTTGTGTAACTCACCAATCGTGATGACACTCAAATAGATGCGACTGGGATCAAGCGTGTCAATCCACTCCACGACGCGGGTGTTTGGTTGTTTGGCGACGAGTTCAGAGATGATATTGGTCTCGAGAAGATAATTCATAGCGCGATCTTCGCTGACTATGCTACAATCTATCTGGCAGCTCAGTATTCCTAGTACAATTGCAAATTGGAGATTGCAGATAAAGTTCTACGCTTTCTGATGCGATTCAGCATGACCGAAGGCCGAATAGGTCTCTTGGAATTGCGCTCGATTATACGAGGAGGACGACGATGACCTCGGCCGAGACGCTCTATGAGGTCGCGCAGCGTTATTTCCCCGGCGGCGTGACGGCGACCGCCCGCGCCAACCCGGCGATTGGGCACCCCTTTTATGTTGCGCGTGGTGATGGCCCGTATGTCTATGATCTCGACGGGCGCGAGTATGTCGATATGTGTATCTCGCACGGCGCGTCGCTGCTGGGCCACAACCATCCGCGTATCCGCGCCGCAGTCGCCCGCGCGCTGGAGCTTGGCGTGGTGTGCGCCTACGAGACCGAGCACCCTATTGCGCTGGCGCGGCTGATGAGCGAGATGGTTCCCTGCGCCGAGATGGTGCGCTTCGCCGGCTCCGGCACCGAGTCGGTGATGCATGCGCTGCGCCTGGCGCGCGCCGCGACCGAGCGCGAGAAGGTGATCAAGTTCGAGGGCCACTTTCATGGCTACTCCGACTTCCTGAACTATAGCTGGGCGCCGCCGCTCGACCAGGCTGGGCCGGCCGAGGCCCCGATCCCCTACCGCGAGTCGGCCGGCATCCCGCCGCGCCTCGACGACCTGGTGGTGGTAGTGCCGTTCAACGACCTGGCGGCCCTGGAGGCCGCCTTTGCGAGCCACGGCCAGGATACGGCGGCGCTGATCTTGGAGCCGATTAACTACGACTCCGGTTGTATTGCGCCACGGCCCGGCTTCCTCCAGCAGTGCCGCGAGCTATGCGACCGGTATGGCGCGCTGCTGCTGTTCGACGAGGTTCTGACGGCCTTCAGGATGGCGCCTGGCGGCGCGCAGGAGTACACCGGCGTTGTGCCCGATCTATGCGTGTTAGGCAAGGCGTTTGGCGGTGGCATGCCGATCAGCGCGATTGCCGGGCGGCGCGAGGTGATGCGCCACCTGCGCCCGCTGGGCGGCAGCGAGCTGAGCGGCACCTACCTGGCGCACCTGACAGCCGTGCTGGCGGCGCACGCCGCGCTGGAGACCTATCGCGAGCCAGGCTTTTACGAACGGCTCGCCGCGGTGGGGCGGCGTTTCTACGATGGTTTCCACGACATTATCGAGCGCAGCGGCGTACCACTGCGCCTTCAGCACGTCGGCCCGCGCTTCGGTATGTATTTTGGCGTCAGCGCCGAGGTGACCAACTACCGCCAGGCGGCGCTGCAGAATCATGCCATGCTGCGTCGCTTCGTCGCCGGCTGTATCCGCCGCGGAGTGTACTTCCATGTCGCCGCGCACCACGGCTTCTCGGCCGCTCACGACGCCGCGGCGATCGACCGGGCGCTGGAGGCGATCGAAGGCGCGCTGGGCGATGTGCGGCTCGAGCGTTAGCCATTGAGCGCATATAAGAGCAAAGCGATACAAAACATGAACGATGTGTTGCAACGTGCGGTTTGACCTCGTTGCGTAGATGTGGATCTCTTGCTACCATGCGCCGGTTGGCAACGCTTCCTTGCTCCTCGCCACGCGCTGCTTATCGATCGTATTCGGGTTCCTTTAACTGTAGGCTGCAGTCAGCTCAAGTTGAATATTATCAGGATCTCGGCAGGCCAGGACGTACAGTCCGAAATCGCGTCCCATATCTTCGAGCTCGCCGTGTGCCACGCCGTACTGATCGAGAATCTGGATGGCCCGTTCGAGATCGTCCCGGCTGCCGACCGAGAAGCTGATGTGATCCAAGCCCACGCGGAACTCGTCGAAGCGATCGTTTCGCTCGGCATCTTGCTGGCCGCGAAGGCCCAAGATTAGCGTGCCGTTGCTGAGTATTGTCACATCCGGCAACTCCACCACCAATTGGAACCCGAAGAGTTTCTGGTAGAATGTGATCGAGCGGTCGAGATTCGTTACGCGTAGGGCGAAATGGTGGACTGGCCCAAGCATGATGCGGTCTTCCATGTGTTCCTCCTTGTCGCTCTCTGGAATGAAGGCGTTGCCGCAGGCTATCGCAAGGCAGCTTACCGGTTCCAGAAAGACATGCGTCAATCCTGTCTCAGTCTACCTGAGGGCAATGCGACTGTCATCGGGGAAAACCCTACAATGGCAATGTCTGCCACCCTACAATCGCTGGCTTCCCTCGCATCACCGGACGCCGCAATACGCATACCGGAGTTACCGCTCGCGCTCCAGATCGGGGCGCGCGGAGGCAAGCCCTTTCGCGACCACCCAGGCCGCGATTTGAGCGCGTGACGAAAAGCCGAGCTTCGTGAGGATGCGGCTCGTGTGGGCTTCAACCGTCTTCACCCCGACCACCAGGGCAGCCGCAATGGTGCGGTTCGATCTTCCCTCGGCAATCAGGGCCGCTACCTCACGCTCCCGAACAGTCAGCCCGCCGTAGTCTACCTGCAAAGGGTGGATGGGTGCGTGTGGCTGGACGCGCGTGACCGTATCCGCGCCGAGTGCCAATTCGGCGAAGGCGCGATCGACCGCTTGCTCCAGGGTGAGCGCCTCCCCCGCCTCCAACGCTGCTACGTGCGCTGCTCCGCTCAACGCCTGGCGCGCTGGCGCTAGCCAGCGCGCGAGGACTGCCTGGCGGGCGAGTGAGAGAGGGATCGCGATGTTCTTGCGCAGCCGGGCAGCGAAGCCGGCGAGCTGTATTGCAACTTCGTGGCGGTCATAGTAGGCAGCCAGGCCTGCCACTCCCTCCACTGCACAGACGATCCCCCATGGCCAGCCCAGCTCCACCGATGCTGTCAGGCTCTCCTTGAACCGCAGTGCTGCCGCTGCATAGTCCCCCTGGGCAAAGAGAACATCTCCGAGATTGTAAAGTGCATAGGTGGCGCCCTCTACATCGCCAAGCCTGCGCCAAATCGCCAGGCTCTCCTCGTGAAGCGCCTGCGCCGTACCAGTGTCTCCCTGGTAGAAGGCTGCACTACCCAGGTGACTAAGACAATCGGCATACCCCTGCTCGTTTCGCAACGAGCGATTCAGGTCCAGGCTTTCTTCATACATCACTCGTGCAGCGACGTAATCACCCTGGTGAAGGGTCACGTACCCAAGGTTGCTCAGCGCGTCGGCGATCCCCTGATTGTCGCCAAGTGTTCGCCAGATCGTCAGGCTCTCGTTAATGATGGCGGCGGCCGCAGCGTAATCGCCCTGATAGCGCGCCAGAAAGCCGGCGCTATCGAGCGCCTTCGCACGGGCTGCTGCAGATCCCCCCATAAGCTTCAAAATCTGCGCGAGACGTCTGCGTCCCTCAGTGAGATGGCCGCGCATGAACCAGAACAGCCTGAGCGCCCGCGCGAACCGCAGGCCGGTGTCTGCATCTCCATGCTCCACGACCCAATCCAGCGCCGCGCGCAGATTATCGTGCTCCTGCTGCAGCTGGCTCAACCACGCCCCTTGGTCCGCACCTTCCAGTTCTGACTCGGCCATCTCAGCCAGGGCCAGAAAGACCTCGGCATGCTTCCGTTGCATGGCTGGCGCCTCGCCACCCGCCATCAGCAGTTCCAGCGCATATTCATGGATCGTTTCCAGCATCACGAAGCGCGACTCGCTCGTATACCCTTGCGTCTGCTGCAGGAGGGTTTTATCGACGAGCGACTGGAGGCCATCCAACACAGCGGTTGCCGTATCGCCTATGCCAGAACAGACCGCCTCTGCCATCTCCACCGTGCAGCCCCCGGCGAACACGGCCAGTCGTGCGAACAGCGTCTGCTCCCATGGTTCCAACAGGTTGTAACTCCAGTCAATCGTACTGCGCAGTGTCCGCTGCCGCACCGGAAGATCCTGTGAGCCGCCGGTTAACAAGGCGAGGCGACGGTCGAGCCGGGCCAACAGCGTCTGCGGAGTAAACAGCTTGCTCCGGGCCGTGGCCAGCTCGATCGCCAGCGGGAGACCATCGAGCCGACGGCAGATCTCGGCCACCGCCGCGACATTTTCTTCAGTCAGAGCAAAGTCAGCGTTTACTGCCTGCGCCCGTGCCACGAAGAGCATCACCGCGTCGTACCGGGTTATCTGGTCGAGCGATGGCAACAGAGCACGGTCGGGAGCAGCGAGTGGCGGCACGGCAAACTCGCGCTCCCACGAGAGATGCAGGGCTGCCCGGCTGGTCACAATCATCTTCAGCCCATGGGTAGCTGCCAGCAGCGCCGCGATCTCCTCGGCTGCCGGTAGCACCTGCTCGAAGTTATCCAGCAGGAGCAGCAGGTGCTGGTCGCGCAGTGCATCGCTCAGAAGGGCGACCAGCGGCTGATCGCCGGCTTCCATGACGCCGAGCGCCTTTGCGATAGTCGGCATGACCAGGGCGGGATCGCTGATCGACGCAAGTGTGACAACAACCACTCCGTCAGGAAAATCATCGAGCAACTCTACCGCCACCTGCAGCGCCAGTCTGGTCTTCCCAGTGCCGCCAGGGCCACACAGCGTCAGCAGCCGCACATCTGCGCGCCTGAGCAGTACCCGTACGAGCATACGCTCCTTTTCGCGTCCAATAAACGGGGTTGGTTGTGCCGGCAGGCTGCTGAGGCGTGTGTCAAGCGTCTTGAGTGGTGGAAAGACAGTGAGCACGCCAGGGGCGATGAGCTGAAAAATATGCTCTGGTTGAGCGAGATCCTTCAGGCGGTGCATGCCCAGATCCCGCAACTGCATATCGGGTGAGAGCCGATCATACACCAATTCCATCACCGTGCGCGAGAGTAGGATCTGCCCGCCGTGGGCCACCCCGAGCAGCCGCGCGAGGCGATTGAGAGGCGGGCCGAAATAGTCGCCGTCGCGCAGTTCGACCATACCCGCATGGAGTGCCATTCGCACGCGCAGGGCGGCGCTGGTGCTCCACTGCTCCAACTGGAGCGCGTGCTGGGCGGCAAGGGCGGCGGCAAGGGCATCGGCGGGAGTGCGAAAGGCCACATAGAAGCTGTCGCCAACCGTCTTGAAGACGTGACCATCGTATCGCTCGACCGCCTGCCGCAGGAGTGTGTCGTGGCGAGCGAGGGCGATGTGCATTGCGTCGGGATGCTGCTCCCACATCGCGGTGCTGCCCGCGATGTCGGTGAAGAGGAAGGTCACGGTGCCGCTGGGTGCAGCCGTCGACGCGCGATCGGCTCCTGGTTGCTCGATCGGCGGGGCGACCTCATCCGGCAGGTTCACCTCAGCGTCCGCTCGCGCCGCGGCCAGGAAGGCCACACGCTCGTCACGCGCCAGGCCGAGGAAGTCAGCCAGCTGCGCGGCGAGCTGGCGCGAGGGGCGCCGCCGCCCCTGCTCGAGCTTCTTGATCGTGTCGGCGGAACAGTAGACCTGCTGCGCCAGCGCGTCCTGGGTCAGGTCGCGCGCCTTGCGCCGCCGACGCAACAGACGGCCAAAGGATTCGTCCCTGTCCATGGTGTGCTCGTTGGGTTAGTGCTTGCCAGTATGTCTCCCCAAGTATACCGCATGGCGCTTTGCGAGGCTAGCCCGGCTGTCCCCCTTTTTGTCACCCCTTTTGTCCCCATCGACATCTTACCCTTAGCGGGCGGCTGAACGCTAGCCGTTGGGTCGCTCATCAATCCTGATCGCGCAACCAGCGATTGACACACTGCTTCATGTGGCATACACTAGCCGTGTGATACCGGTCGTCCAATGCGTGCGCTCCCTTTGTTAAGCATAGAAGAAGTAGCCCGATGGCACAAGTGCCACTAAACCGCAACGAGTCCTTCTCTATTACCGTTCCACCCACTTAGGTCGAACCAAGCTCGCGCTGGGTACGGGTGAAGTTTGGCGGTACGGTGATCGCCGATCTGGCACCACCATCCGAACTCGCCGCCCTGCAAGGATACGTCTCCTTCGAGCGGGACAAGATGGAGGCCTGGTTTGAAGAAGTAGAATCCCTGATAGTCCTAAGCACACAAGCATCACGGGCTATTGGTGTCTTCGTGTCTTGGTGGCAAGTGAAGGGTGATTCATGCGCATCGCGCTCGGCAACATCGTCCAGGAGTCGAACAGTTTCTCGCCGGTGCCAGGGTCGTGGCTGCATTTCCCGCCCGGCCATCTGCTGCGCGGCGATGAGGTGATCGCGCACCGATGGGGCACGCGCACCGAAATCGGCGGGGCGATCGATGTGGCCCGCGCCGAAGATATCACGCTCGTGCCGCTGCTCTCTGCCACGACCTCGGCCTCGGCTGGCCCCATGCTGGGCGAGGTGTTCGCAGCGCTGCGCGACGAGTTGATCGCCGGGCTGCGCAGCGCCGAGCGGATCGATGGAGTGCTGCTGGTGTTGCATGGCGCGATGTCGGCCGAGAACTGCGAGGACGCGACGGGCGAGATTTTGCAAGCCGCCCGTGAAGCCATCGATCTGGATCTGCCGCTCGTCGCCACGCTCGATCTGCACGCCAATGTCACACGCCGGATGGTCGAGCGCGCCGATGCGCTGGTTGGCTACCATACCGCGCCGCATATCGACCTGTACGAGACCGGCGAGCGCGGAATGCGCCTGCTGGTGCGGATGATTCATGACGCCGTGCGCCCTGTCGCGGCGCTGCGCCGGCTGCCGATGATCGTACCAGCAGAAAACGGGCGCACGACCGAGGGACCCTATGCCGAGGTGATGGACCGCGCGATTGAACTGATGCGGCGCCCCAGTGTGCTCGACATCTCGGTCTTCTCGGTACAGCCCTGGCTCGACGTAGAAGATGTGGGCTGCAGCGTGGTGGTCAATACCGATCGCGATCTGGATCTGGCCGGGCGGCTCGCCGACGAGCTGGCCGAGATGTTCTGGGAGCGCCGGCAGCGCTTCGACGTGACGTTAGAATCGACCGCCGCGACCATCCGCCGAGCGCTGGCGAGCGAGCGCCATCCATTCGTGCTGGCCGACTCGGCCGACGCACCCAGTTCCGGCGCGCCGGGCGACAGCACGGTGGTGCTCGAACAGTTGATTGCCGAACGCCCAACTCGCACATGTCTGCACAATATCGTGGATGCGGACGCGGTGGCGGCGATGGTCGACGCCGGTGTGGGCGCGGAGGTAACACTACAGATCGGCGCAAGCTCCGGTGTTGCGTTCTACCGGCCGATCACGGTAACCGGCCGGGTGCGGCGGCTGTCCGACGGCGATTTCACCAACAAGGGTCAGGGCTTCCAGGGTGTGGTGTTCCGCCGCGGGCGCACGGCGGTGCTGGAGATCGGGCAGATTGCGCTAGTGGTGATGGAGCGACCGGTGATTCAATGGGACCCGGAGTTGTACCGCTCAGTGGGGCTGGAGCCGCGCGACGCGCAGATCGTGATCGTGAAGTCGCCAGCCGCATTCCGCGCGGCCTACGAGCCACTCGCCGCCGAGGTGGTGGTGATCGACGCGCCGGGAGTCTGCAACCCAAACCTGCGCTCCTTGCCATTTAGGCGCGCGCGGCGGCCAATCTACCCACTGGACGAGATCGAGACATGGCGTTAGAACCAGTATTTATAGGACTTACGCAGTCACTCGCAAAACACGGATTTTCTTCTGCGTATCGAACGTTTTTTCGTTCGCAGAACGAAAAAACGTTCGATACGAGAGATTCTTAATCCGTTGTGGTCCAATATTTGCGTCCAGCGTCTAAGTCGTGATTTGAAAGCTATCATGACGATGCACATCACTCACGCCACTAACGACACCTGCGGCGACGCGACTGGGGCGGTGATCGCGATCGATGTGCTGCGGGCGTTTACCACCGCCGCGTTCGCGTTTGCGGCCGGCGCGCGCGATATTTTGCTCGTCAGCACAGTCGGCGAGGCATTAGCACTCCGCGAGCGCTTCCCCGGCAGCTTCGTGATGGGCGAGGTCGAAGGGCTGCCAGTCGCGGACTTTGATTTCAGCAATTCGCCTGGCGACCTGCTCGGGCGCGATTTCAGTGGCGCACGCTTCATCCAGCGCACCAGCGCCGGCACCCAGGGTGTGGTGTGCAGCCGCCGCGCCGAACTGCTGCTGGCCAGCAGCTTTGTCTGCGCCAGGGCGACCGTGCGCTACCTGCTGCGCCACGCGCCGTCCAATATCACCTATGTCATTACCGGTGTCTACCCCGACCGCGACGGCGACGAGGACGCCGCCTGTGCAGAATACCAGGCGCTGCTGCTTCGCGGCACGCAGCCCGACTCAGCGCCGTTCCTTCAGCGCGTGCGCGACTCGATGCCGGGCCGGATCTTCGCCGACCCGGCGCGCCCCGAGTACCCGGCGATCGACCTCGACTACGCCACCGATCTCGATCGCTTCGACTTCGCCATGGTCGTGGAGCGCCGCGACGGGCTGCTGGTGATGCACAAGGAGGTGTAGCCGTGCAAGTCATTATTTCCGAAGTGCAGGAAAGCACCAATGCGTACCGCGATCTGCTAGACATCGCCGAACAACTCAACCAGTCGAAATATATCGCGGTGCGAGAAGATTATATCGACGAATCAATCCTGCTTGGCGCGTTTCGCGCCGAGCGCTGCGTTGGCTTTCTGCGCTTCAACATCGCTATCATTGGTCGTGATGTTCGCCGGCCGCCAATTCGCGATGCGGCCGGGCAACCCTTACGCGAAGGATTTGTCGAGGCGTTCGGGGTTGTTCCCAACGCCCGGCGTCAGGGGATCGGGCAGCACCTCCAAGAGCACGCGATTCACCTGTGTAGCCAGCGCGGGTGTTACCAGATTCGCTCGCGCAGCCCGATCACCAGCCACGAAAATTATGCCTTGAAGCTGAAGATGGGCTATGCGATCCAGCCAAGCGCGGACAACGATTCGTACTTCTTCATCAAGACCGTGCGCAGCAGTTCGGCCGGACCACCCCCCATCGACTAATCGTAATACGGACGCGATAATGAAAATGAAGAAAATAATCGGGTAGCCCATGAAGGTGGGCTTGGTTGCCCGAGCCGGCGGCACCCAAAGGGTACCCGGCCGCCCGGCGGGCCCGCCAGCGAGCTAAAGCTCTTGGCTACAGCCACGAAGGCCGCCTCCGCGGCCTATACCCGCTTTAATTTTCAAAGTTCATTATCGCGTCCCTACGCACTACTCTGTAGCGCCTCAGGCAACTCCGCAAGCGAATCGATCTTGATTCGCGCCAATGCTGCTTCAGGGCGATCGGCATGCAGGTAGCCCCATGGCCCGCGGCGGAGAAACACCGCTACCATACCGGCCGCTGCCGCTGGCGCCACATCGTTGTCGACCCGGTCGCCGACATAGGCAATCTCGGCCGGAACGACGCCGGCCAGCGCCACCACTCGCGCGAAGAACTCCGGCGCGGGCTTCTCGACGCCCCAGCCGGCCGACGATGCGACATAATCGACCGGCAGTGTCATGGCGCGCAGCGCGGCCTCGGCCACGGCAGGCTGGTTGCCGGCTAAGCCAATGCGATAGCCCTGGTGCCGCAGCGTCGCTAGGCACGCAAGCGCGTCGGGGTAGAAATCGCTCTGGTCGAATAGATCGACCTGACCCGCGGCGGCACGCGCGGCTTGCTCGCGGGCCAGATCGAACCCTGGGCGCACCAGCTCGAACACTCGGCGATGATGCTGGCCACGCTCGATCACCGCGCCAAGGGCGGCAAAAAAGGTCAGTCGCGGCACGCCCAGCCAGTCGGCCCATCCGCCCCATTGGCGCGTCTCATCCACCAGCGTCTCGCCGACATCGAAGAAGACCACTTTGATAGCCATGCTACTTGTTTCTTATTGGCCTACTAGAGTCTGAAGATTGTCACTGTATGAACCTGCTTGTCCATGTTATAGTATCCCTACAGCTAGCGTTTTACGACACCAGGGCAGGATTCGTGCAGCCGGAGGTGCGATTGGGCAACTCTAGCCACACCGGCTGGACTACACAGCCGCGACGCCCTAACCCAAACGCTTCGGGCGCTGCTTTCGCCAGGATGTTATAGGCCGCGTTCACGTCGGCATTGAGCAAGCCGCCACTCGCAGTGCGGAACAGCCCGCGCTGGACACGCCGCCCTTGATACCGTTCGTGATGCTGGATCATCTCGTGGTCCAAAAACGAAACCTTGCTGGTATGAGCCTCCTGGCGCACGATTACGCCGATACCGACCAACTCCGCCTTGTAGGTGAGCATCGCGATGAAGCGAGCGTGCGGAATGAACACGAAGGTCTGGTTGGTTTGCCGCCCCAGATTGACTCGCTGCTTCCAGTCGGGGTTGTGACCGATGATAA